>OATQ01000039.1_pt1 | contig 120478 bp, 122 predicted proteins | sample 1495061 | NCBI WGS metagenome assembly OATQ01 (sample SAMEA2579979, study PRJEB22360) | human gut metagenome
CGATGCATCCCTTAATGCCGTTCAATCTAGCCAAGCCGATGCGGTATTGGCTGGTATGACCATCACGGATGCCCGTAAACAAATCTTTGATTTCTCAGATCCTTACTACACTTCAAACATTCGTTTGGCTGTGAAAAAAGGCTCTAACGTTAAGAAATACGAAGACCTCAAAGGTAAGACTATTGGTGCCAAAAACGGAACATCTTCTTACTCTTGGTTAGAAGAAAATGCCGATAAGTATGGCTTCACGCTTCGTGCATACGATGAAGCTTCTACTATGTATGACAGCTTGAACTCTGGTTCAATCGATGCCCTTATGGATGACGAAGCTGTTCTTCTTTACGCTATCCAACAAGGACGTAACTTTGAAACACCTATTAAGGGAATCTCTACTGGTGAAGTTGGGTTTGCTGTTAAAAAAGGGACTAACCCTGAATTGATTACAATGTTCAACAATGGTTTGGCTGCTATTGTTAAAGACGGTACTTACGATAAGATTATCAACAAATACCTTGACAATAACAAATCTAAAGAAAAGAGCTCAACCAAAGCTGTTGATGAAACAACAATTGTTGGCTTAATTAAAAACAACTACCACCAACTTCTTCAAGGTCTTGGTATCACTATTGGATTGACCCTTCTTTCATTTGCGATTGCCATGATTATCGGTGTCATCTTCGGTATGATGGCAGTTGCACCAAACAAGACCCTTCGTGTGATTTCACAAGTCTTCGTTGACGTTGTCCGTGGTATCCCATTGATGATCGTTGCAGCCTTCATCTATTGGGGTATTCCAAACTTGATTGAAAATATCACTGGTCACCAATCACCAATCAATGACTTTGTGGCAGCGACTATCGCCCTCTCACTTAATGGTGGTGCTTACATTGCTGAAATTGTGCGTGGTGGTATTGAAGCTGTGCCAATTGGTCAAATGGAAGCCAGCCGAAGCTTGGGTGTTCCTTACAATACAACCATGCGTAAGGTTATTTTGCCACAGGCTGTCCGCTTGATGTTGCCAAACTTCATCAACCAATTTGTTATCTCATTGAAGGATACGACTATCGTATCAGCTATCGGTTTGGTCGAACTCTTCCAAACTGGTAAAATCATTATTGCTCGTAACTACCAATCATTCCGTATGTATGCTATCTTGGCCATCCTTTACTTGGTCATCATCACATTCTTAACGAAATTGGCTAAACGACTAGAAAAGAGACTTAAATAATGGCTGAATTGAAAATCGATGTGCAGGACTTGCACAAATCATATGGCGACAATGAAGTTCTTAAAGGCATTGACGCCAAATTCTACGAGGGTGATGTTGTTTGTATCATCGGACCTTCAGGTTCTGGTAAATCAACCTTCCTTCGTACCCTCAATCTACTTGAAACAATTACATCAGGTAAAGTAATCGTGGATGGTTTTGAATTATCAGATCCTAAGACAAATGTTGACAAAGCCCGTGAAAACATCGGGATGGTCTTCCAACACTTCAACCTCTTCCCACACATGTCAGTACTTGAAAACGTGACATTCGCACCGGTTGAACTTGGACGTATGACTAAGGAAGAAGCTGATAAATTAGCGATGGATTTGTTGAAGCGTGTTGGTCTTGAAGACAAGGCTGAAGCGACACCAGATAGCTTGTCAGGTGGACAAAAACAACGTGTGGCAATTGCCCGTGGTTTGGCCATGAATCCTGACATCATGCTCTTTGACGAACCGACTTCTGCTCTTGACCCTGAAATGGTCGGAGACGTTCTTGACGTTATGAAAGAGTTAGCACAACAAGGAATGACCATGCTTATCGTTACTCACGAAATGGGATTTGCCCGTCAAGTTGCTAACCGAGTAATCTTTACTGCGGATGGTGAGTTCCTCGAAGATGGCACACCAGATCAAATCTTCGATAACCCTCAACATCCACGTTTGAAAGAATTCTTGGACAAGGTTCTAAACGCCTAATCATCACAACAGTTACTCTTACTAGAGTAGCTGTTTTTGATTGCCACAATTTGAAAAGACAAAAACAGAGCAAGTGCTAGACTTGCTCTGTTTCTTCATTTAATTCAGGGTGTTTCGCTGCTTCTTCTTTTGCCAGACGCTCACGTTCAAGACGGAGCTTACGGTTTGGATTTAAGCGGGTGAAGAGCTCTTCAAGCTTCTTTGGATTCCATACATCGGCCGCAGAAACGAAGTTTCCATCTTTGTCCCTAAATGATATCGGTTTATCTCCCATTGTAAACCTCTTTTTTCAATAGTTTTTTGTTTTCAGCAAGATTTCCTTCGTATTGACCACGCCTCAAAAAGCCATTCGATTTTTACCGACTAGTCGTAGTTAGTGAGGTTGATAGGCAGTTCGCCATAGCGACTGCTGCCGTAGACTATCAAGTGCTTTAGCACTTAGAGAGTCTTTCAACGTCAATCCACAAACTCAAATTCAAAGTTACCAATACGAACAATGTCGCCATCCTTAGCCCCACGTTCACGGAGTGCTTCGTCAACTCCCATTCCACGCAATTGACGTGCAAATTTCATAATTGATTCGTCACGTTCCATGTTTGTCATGATAAAGAGTTTTTCAAGTTTTTCACCAGAAAGTACCCATGAAGCATCGTCATCACGGCTAATTTCAAATGGACGTTCATCCTCGTTAAAGCCATAGTATACTTCTTCTTGTTCCATATCTTCTTCACTATAAAGTAAGAATTCATCTGTTTGATCAAGAAGTTCTGCGGTCGCTTCCAAAAGGTTCTCTAGACCTTGATGAGCCAAACTTGAAATTGGGAAAATTTGTGGCAACTCATCGAATTCATCGTAGTTGGCAGCCAATTTTTCCTTAAACTCTTTCAAGTTTTCCTCAGCCTCAGGCATGTCCATCTTATTAGCAACAATAATTTGCGGACGTTCCATCAAACGCAGGTTGTAAGTTTCCAATTCCTTGTTAATTTGAAGGTAATCTTCGTAAGGATCACGCCCCTCGCTTCCCGACATATCAATCACATGAAGGATAACACGTGTACGCTCGATGTGGCGAAGGAACTGTGTCCCCAAACCAACACCCTGACTAGCCCCTTCAATCAAGCCCGGAAGGTCAGCCATGGCAAAGCTCTCACCTGACTTAGTACGAACCATTCCCAAGTTAGGAACAATCGTCGTAAAGTGGTATGCACCAATCTTTGGCTTGGCTGCCGTTACCACACTAAGAATTGTTGATTTACCAACAGATGGAAAACCAACCAAACCAACATCAGCCAAAATCTTCAGTTCCAACTGAAGTTCACGTTCTTCACCTGGTTCACCATTCTCAGCGATTTCAGGTGCAGGGTTACGAGGCGTCGCAAAACGGATATTTCCACGACCGCCACGACCGCCATGAGCAATAACAAACTCTTGACCTTCTTCGACCAGGTCAGTAATAACCTTGCCCGTTTCAGCATCACGCACTGTCGTACCTGGCGGAATACTCACAATCAGGTCTTCGGCACCACGACCATGCATTCCCTTGGTCATCCCTTTTTCACCGTTCTTGGCCTTAAACTTACGGTTATAACGGAAATCCATAAGGGTACGCAAGCCTTCGTCAACCTTGAAAATGACTGAGCCACCCTTTCCGCCGTCACCGCCCCAAGGACCGCCATTCGGCACATATTTTTCACGACGGAAGGCAACCATCCCATCGCCACCACGACCTGCTTTGACGCTGATCTTGGCCGTATCTAAAAACATACTCATCTATTATTTTCTCTCTTTCTGACACATGTTGCATGCCCTCATTTCATCTTAAAGCAATGAGTTTCCGACATACACAAAAAAACGCTTAATAGCGTCTTAAAGGACAGCTGCGACTGCTTGGAAAATCAATGCCCCAACTGTTACTAATAACATAATTAAAACGACAACTATTGTCAGACGTTCAAAGAATGATTTCTTACGTGGTCCGTTATCTCCAAATGCCACTTGAATTTACCTCTTTTTTCTTCTAGTATATCATTTTAATGGTAACAAAAATCTACCTATTTCGCAACTGTTTGTTAAGCTTAAGTCAAAGGAATTCCAAAAACGCTTAATCCGTCTAACTCCTCTTGAGTCAATCGACGCCAAGTACCAATTTCTAAATCATCTGGCAAAACTAAAGATCCCATACTCAAACGTTGCAAGTCTGTCACTTCCTTACCACAAGCAGCTACCATGCGCTTGACTTGGTGGAATTTACCTTCGGCAATGGTAATCTGAACTGTACTCGTTCTAGTTGCCTGATCTACTGACAAAATCTCTAATTTAGCTGGTTGGCAAGTGTGGTCTTTTAGCTCAATTCCCTTTTCAAAAGCTTGCATATCTGCTTCGTCCATGACACCTGCTACCTTAGCTTGATAAATCTTGTCCACATGTTTTCTAGGTGATAACATAGCGTGAGCCAAATCACCATTGTTGGTTAATAGAAGCAGGCCATGAGTATCAATATCCAACCGACCAACCGGAAAAACCTGCTTGTGGCGAGCTGTCTCATCCAGTAAATCTAAAACCGTCTTATGACGAGCATCTTCTGTTGCCGAAATCACACCTTTTGGCTTATTCAAGAGATAGTAAACAAAGGTCTCATGTGTTAGTTCCTGACCTTGATAAGCAATCTGGTCCTTTTTCTCATCAATCTGAGTCTTAGGAGATGTTTCTACCTGACCATTGACGGTCACCTGCTTTTTCTTAAGATAGGTCTTGACTTGACTACGACTGCCAAGACCACAGTCAACCAAAAACTTGTCCAGACGCATCTACACATCCTCCTTTATCGGAATCCAAACTTCCATCTCATAATCTTCAGCCTGACGATTACCTGGTGGATAGACCTCTACCATGGGCTGGTTAATAATGTCAAAATGTTTCTTGGCGTGCTGAAAACTCTCCCAGACTGCTGCTGTCGCCGGCCCCTTAAGTTTAAAAACTGCATAATTAGCCGGTGCAAGGGCAATCATCTCCAAGGCATCGTCCTCACCAGCCAAGGCAGTGACATAAGTTTTTCGACTTCCGTCAGTGATGCGAATCCCATAAGTAGTAAGGGCCAAATCGTCTCGCTCTGCAAGAAAAGGAATCCAGAGAGGCTCTGTCGGCTTGCCAATTTCTCCACCCTCAAAAGTCAGACCTGAAAACGTCAAAAAGCCTTTTTTAACAATTTCCATATCATAACGAACAGTCACCAGATGAAGTTTTTGAATAACCTGTTTCATCTCTGTTGGCTGAATCGGTGTCTCATCAGCTAAGGCATAGGAGATTTTTTCCACAAAGGCTTGCTTTTCCTTATTACCAGAACCTATAGGAACAAGCACCCAATCCTCTACCTCCACACTTTTGTCTTCACAAAGATAAGTGTAACGCTGACCGCCTTGGTTAAAAGATACTTCAGCCAAACGATAGAGGGGATCTGGGTAATCGACAACCACCATTTCCAGTGCACTTGCTTGGAACAAGAGTTCCTGATCCTTGAGACGTACCTTCATCGCCAAGCTATTCGCATCAATGAAAAAACCGTTATCAGAATCCATCATAGACTGAAAGAAGGCCTGGTGTAAGCCAGAGAAGGTCCAAACAACATGCCAACGACACATCATCTCATAGTCATCAATAGTCACGAGAAGAGACAGTTCTTGCTGATCAGCAGCATAAGAATAAGCTTGGATAATCACTTGTTCTGGTGTCAGGTAGTCATTGACAAAGACTGCAAAATCGTCCATGGTTTGAAAATCTGACATAAGCTCTTCCTCTCTAATCTTCTACTGCACCTGTCACATACATGGTAAATGTTGCCCTGGTTAGGATTTTCTCCTCCTGGTTAGTGACGAGGACATCCACCACCTTGGTAGACTTACCATTATGGACACAAAGCCCTTCAATCTTAAGGTCATCAGACAGATGTCCAGCCTTTAGATAATTGATATTAGACTGAAGTGTCACTGCATAATCACCTGTTGAGATGGCCACCAGTCCAGCCACCTGATCACAAAGCGTGAATAAATAACCACCATGTGCGTTGCCAAAATAATTTAGAGACTTCTCAACCACCTTTGTCGTCACGATGACATGGCCAGTTTCAAATAGTTCTTCTTGAAAATTCTCAAATACTCGAATTTCATGTAGTTTGTCTTGCATAGCAAGCCCTCCTATCATTGTCTATTCCACTTTAAAGCAAATAGCTTATCCTTACTTACTAGTATAACACGAACTTGGTAAAGGATAATCAGCTTATGGAGCTAAGCTGATATCAACCACTATATCTTCACGAAAGAGCTTCTTGACACGACAAAACTCATCCACAAAAGCCAGCAATTTATCCTCATTTTCGATAGCCAAGTTCTCAGGCAAATGTATCTTCAGCTTGAAATGACCCTCTTCATAGCTAGAATCAACCCGAATTGCAAGCTCCTCCTTTCCCTGAAACTTTGCAAAATAACTCTGTAAACACATGGTCACACAAGAAGCCAAAGCAATATTCACCAAACTCATAGGTGTTTCCCCGTCCTCAGTGTAGCCAAAAAGTTCCACAGGTGCCCCGTAACCCTCTGAAAGGGAATGATAACGTTTGTCACCCTTAATAATTGTTTGATACATCTTAGTCACCTCATTACTTTTTACTCTTATTATAACAAAGAGAAGCTGACCTACCGAGCTTAACGACTTGAACTGTCTGTCATTATGATGGAAAGCGTTAAGGAGCTAACCTCTTATTTTCCAATAGATTAGCCTAGCACAACACCACTATTACTGAGGAATTACAGTTAGATAAAATCGTTTGAGAGCGCTTTCGAATTTCCAATTTTTCCTTTACAATGGATGTATTAAGAAAAAAGGGAGACTATTATGAAAACATTTTCTAAACTAACTTTAGCCTCTGTCTCAGTTCTTGCCTTGTTGACCTTAGCAGCATGTGGCAACTCTAAAGACAAAACTGACTCGTCATCTTCATCAACATCATCCAGTAAGGTGACCAAAAAATCTTCTTCAAGCAGCTCAAGTGCTTCAGTAAAAGTCAACAAAGACGGTTCAACTGAAGTGAGTGACGGAAACGGTAACTCAGCAAAAACAAACGGAAATAACACTGTCGAAGCCAATGACAACAATGGCAATAATGGAACAGTGAGCCAGGATGGTTCAGTTGAGGTCAATAGCCAAGACGGAACAAATGTCAAAGTCGGATCAGACGGAACCGTTTCAATTGGGAACTAAACTAAAACTCTCGGAAAATAATTTCCGAGAGTTTTTTCATCAGTCAAGATCTGAAGGAATAGAATAAACCTATAGATTTTGAAACCATTCGAAACAATACAGCTCTAAAACGCATAACCATAGACATTAGCCATTGCTCTAGTTTTGGAACCATTCGAAACAACACAGCTCTAAAACATGTACGTTTGATGTCACTATAGTTAATCAGTTTTGGAACCATTCGAAACAACACAGCTCTAAAACACATCGAAACAGACGAGCAAGGTCTGATAGGTTTTGGAACCATTCGAAACAACACAGCTCTAAAACTATGGCAACTTTTGTCCTTTCTCATTTACTGTTTTGGAACCATTCGAAACAACACAGCTCTAAAACCTTGCTCCATCCTCATAATCACAGACAAGGGTTTTGGAACCATTCGAAACAACACAGCTCTAAAACCACCAGCGTTAGTGATAGTGTAGTTAGAACGTTTTGGAACCATTCGAAACAACACAGCTCTAAAACGCTCCAAGTGAGCAACCAAGCAATCCTGCTGTTTTGGAACCATTCGAAACAACACAGCTCTAAAACAGAAAATCGGGTTGGCACATATCGGAAAGAGGTTTTGGAACCATTCGAAACAACACAGCTCTAAAACGATAAAAAACTAACTGTCACAAAAGCTAATGTTTTGGAACCATTCGAAACAACACAGCTCTAAAACAGTTGCTTGATGATAACTTTGTGAACTATGGTTTTGGAACCATTCGAAACAACACAGCTCTAAAACATAGCCGTAATTATAGGCACGATTTGAGTGGTTTTGGAACCATTCGAAACAACACAGCTCTAAAACACGGTCAGAGAGCTGCAAGAGGTGAAGAAAGTTTTGGAACCATTCGAAACAACACAGCTCTAAAACGTTCTCGACTTCGTGCGTTTCTTGTTCCATGTTTTGGAACCATTCGAAACAACACAGCTCTAAAACAGTCCCAGCATCGTATGTACCATTTCCACTGTTTTGGAACCATTCGAAACAACACAGCTCTAAAACTGTTTTGAACAATGTCGCTATCATTGACACGTTTTGGAACCATTCGAAACAACACAGCTCTAAAACATATAATACTAATATAAACAATAAGGAGAAGTTTTGGAACCATTCGAAACAACACAGCTCTAAAACATCTTGATATTCTTTATAATACTCTTCAAAGTTTTGGAACCATTCGAAACAACACAGCTCTAAAACTACGGATTCGTAGGAACTGTAACACGTTGAGTTTTGGAACCATTCGAAACAACACAGCTCTAAAACACATTTGGAAGTTCTCAGCTACTACCTCAGGTTTTGGAACCATTCGAAACAACACAGCTCTAAAACATTGCTGTTTAATATCCATTTTAAAATCGAGTTTTGGAACCATTCGAAACAACACAGCTCTAAAACAACTCACGACCTAAATTCATGTACTTGTTCGTTTTGGAACCATTCGAAACAACACAGCTCTAAAACTACCAAATTGGCCAAACTCGAAGTGTCGGTGTTTTGGAACCATTCGAAACAACACAGCTCTAAAACGGCTTACCATAGCCATAATCATCGAGGGCAGTTTTGGAACCATTCGAAACAACACAGCTCTAAAACTACTCATACCATTACCAAGATTAGCCATACGTTTTGGAACCATTCGAAACAACACAGCTCTAAAACAGTTAACCATTGAAACTGGAATGCCGTTTTGTTTTGGAACCATTCGAAACAACACAGCTCTAAAACACTGTATCTCTTGTATAAGACACGTATAGGGTTTTGGAACCATTCGAAACAACACAGCTCTAAAACAGAAATCCTGCAGATACAATCTTAAATCCAGTTTTGGAACCATTCGAAACAACACAGCTCTAAAACCTCGTATATCGTTTTTCTCTACCAGATTTCGTAATCGCGCTATTCATCTCAGCATGACTTCAGCTTCAAAATGATTCCATTTTTATATTCATTATACCTTAAAAATCCTTATATATCAATGTTTTAGACAATATGTGACTGTAACCATATTGGATTATTTCTTAATAATCATATGTAAAGCAACTTAACTCCTCCTCTATCAAAACCTTATAATCTACTCTCTAACAAAATAATTATTCCATTCAACTTCATACAGAAACTACTAAATACTAAAAGATAGTCTTGAAATAACCCAAGACTATCTATACTTATTACCAAATTACTAGTTATTATAGGGCATCAAAATATAATCCTTGTCTAAAATAAATTGTTGAATCTCTTTAATCTGTTTAGGTTCCAAAAATAATACATCAGCTTGTAATAACTTTATATATTCCAAGATTTGATAAATTTCATCTTTAGAAAAATACGACAAGCCATTGACGAATACTAAAATTTTCTTTTTAACTAAATATTTGAAAATCTGTAAGATCTCAAATATTTTTTCAAAAACCGTACAAGACTTAGTTTCGATTCTGATACCTAATACTTTGACTAGTTCTAAAAGTGTAATCTCATCATACTCTATATCTAGTTCATTTTCTAAACACTCTGCCATTATAATATCAGTAATTAATGATACTAAAGAATCTATTTCTGATCTAACTTCAGGTTTATCATTCAACTGGTTTACAATATCTGTGTGAAGCAACTTTAATACCTGAGAAGTATTAATATCGTAACCTAAAATATCTGTTATTAAAAGTAATTCAGAGGACCTTATACTCCTTATTTTACTATCAAATATTGTTAAATTCGATTGTTCATCATACTGATAGAATTCCTTGACTAATTGAGCAAACACACTCACATCCTCAATTACGAGAACTGTCCCCTGGTTAACCTCCATAGGCTCATCCAAAAGCGAAAAATTAATCTTCATCAAAATAATTTTCTCCTAAGAACACTAACCTTTCGTCTGAATTGGCAACACTAGTGTTTTTATCTCCGTATAAATAAATCATACGGGCAAATTGCTTTTCAGTAACTGTTAGTATTGTTATATTTCCTTTTTTAGGATTATTAGCTTTAAGTCGTCCAACCATTGCTGTATTGGCGGTATTATTTAATAAAAGTTTACTATATACCGAAAACTGGTGCATGATGAAACCTTCACTTAAAAGAAACTTTCTAAACTTACGATACGCTTTCCTATCTTCAGCAGTATCTGTTGGCATATCAAACATTAATATCATTCGCATATATCTATAACTCATATTCTAAATTCAGGAATTTCCTCATCTAACTGATTTAACGCTTTTATAACTTTTTTTGTATAATCACTAACAATGTTTGATAAATACATCTCTTTTCCATTATAGGGATAGGTTTCTGAAAAAATCGAAAAGAGTTCTTTTTTGATTTTGACGAAATTATTATGACGATTTTGATAAACAATTCTATCTATAATTGGTCTAAATGGCTCCATAATATCACTAGCAAGGTTAAATTGATTAAACTGATTAGCATGCTTTAAACCGATTTGTGTCATACAACCACAGATGACAACCTCACGTGCAAACATACTCAATAATAAGGTATATCCATAATCCAATGCTGCATTGATATCGTTATCACTTTCCCTAGTAAAATCATTACCGAAAAGCGTATTAAAATAAATTCTGGCAGAATGACCCTCACGATTACTAGGATCAAACTGTTCTAATCCATGATATAACTCCATAATTGACTGAGATTTCTCAAAGAAGGAACATTCCCCCAAATAGTAGGACTGATTCAATATCTTTTGTGCAATAATAGCAGTCCATACTTCACATTTAATATCTTCTTTCCACGCAATTTGTCTAGCTATTTGTAGACTAGAATCATGACGTGCATAATACGACGTAAGGAAAGCAGTCGGTAATCGTTTATCATCACAGAAAATAACAAGAATATTTTCATCAACTAATCTCTTCACTAACATAGTAGTCAGTACAATGTCAGTAGTTTCTAATAAAAGTATATCAATCTCAGAAAGATGAATCATCTCAGTTTTATATGAGTTTCTAAAAATAAGGTGATTATTCTTATATGACAGTTTAGAATGTGTGTTTACGACTACTGTTCTCCAACCCGCCATTAATCCTCTCCTAGTTTGCCAAGGTCTATTCGTGTTTCATAGAGGCCCGTAACAGATTGGTGAATAAGTGTAGCATTTAGAATCTCAGCGATAGATGAATATCGTCTTCTCTCAATACTACGTCCAAAGAATTTAAAAGTGGCTGGCGCTCCAATCGAAGTAAAAGTCAACAAATTGATAAAGGAAGTAACCAACTCATCAATTTCAGTATCCACATTTTTACGATAGATTTCTTTCATCTTTTCTAAATTTGCTTCTGCCAAAATATATTTTTCAGAAAAAACTGATACAGTATCAAGGATTTTTCCAAAATCTGTCCGATGAGTTTCTACATATTCTAGATGTTCTGGTTCTAGAGTATTATAGATATTTTTAGCATGATAAAGTAGTTTGACCAATTTGTCAGGCAGAATAAACTCATTTCCCTTTTGTAACTCTTTAGCACTTGCTAATAATCTACGTCTTCCATTCTCTAATTCAAATAGACTGAACTTAGGTAACTGTATGATGTTTTCAACTTGGATATTTCGGAGTCCTCTTCTTTCAAGAAAATCCACTGTGTTCTTTTCAAAAGACTCTTTTTCCATAATAGTTATACCAATTAACTCCTTAACTGGCTTTAATTTTTTAGACTTTCCCTTCTCTCTTTCGGCCATAACCAATACAGAATAAGCAACAACAGGACTATCAAATCCACCATATTTTTTTGTATCCCAAAGCATTTTCTTGGTCTTTCTAGGAATCAACTTGTCAGAATTACCATGCGGCTGTACCAACTCTTTAGAAAAACCTCCTGACTGTACTTCAACTTTTTTCACAACATTTACTTGCGGATAAGAAAGTACTCTCCTTACAGTCGCTAAATCAGATTCTTTATTCCAAACAGATTCACCTGTCTCCTCATTTACCTCAATAAGTGGTCTGTCAATAACTGTACCATCAGCTAAAGTAATAGATTTTTTAAAGGTATTCATGATATTTGAATAGAAATATACCTTTTCTGTAGCGGACTTTCTTTCTCTAAAACTATTGTATTTTGGATAATCACCGTACACAAATTCTGGCTCTAGTTTAGGGTATTTCTTCAGCAAGGCACTTGCCACAACAGCATTCAAGTAGGCATCATGAGCATGATGAAAGTCATTTATTTCACGAACTTTATAAAGTTCAAAATCCTTACGAAATTGAGAAACCAAGCTAGATTTCAAGGTAATAATTTTTACTGTTCGTAACGCTTTATTATCTTCATCTTTTTTATTATTAAATCTCTCATCAAGTAAACGAGCTATATGTTTTGTTATTTGACGTGTTTCAACCAACTGGCGTTGAATAAAACCAGCTTTATCCTCAGGTGACAAACCTCCTCGTTCAGCTTTTGTCAAATTATCAAATTTTCGTTGAGAAATTAATTTGGATTTCAACAATTGGTGCCAAAATGTCTTTCTTTTTTTGACAACATCTAAACTTGGAACATCATCTGATTTACCTCGATTACTAGCAGATGAAACAAGTACTTTATTGTCAATAGAATTATCTTTCAAAAAAGCTTGAGGAATAATATGATCAATATCATAATTACTTAATCTATCAATATCTAAATCATCTCCGGTATACATATCTTTTCCATTTTGAAGGTAATACAGATAGAGGCGTTCATTTTGAAGTGAGTTATTGTCTATTTTAGAAAGTTTTGCAGGAACATTTTCCTTAAGTATCTTACTACCTAACTCTTTGAGAGATTCTTCTAAACGTTTTAAGCGTTGTTGAGAATTAGATTTACCTTGGTTGGTATATTGGTTTTCACGAGCCATCTCAACAACAATTGACTCGGGATTTCTTCCCATAACTTTAACCAATTCATCTACAATTTTTATGCTTTGTAAAATACCTTTTTTAATCGCGGGACTTCCTGGCAAAGACTGAACGACCTGTTTAATATTATCTTGGTCACCAATAATTTGTGCTTTCTGTATCTTCTTTTTAAAAGAAAGAGTATCATCGTGAATAAGTTGCATGAAATTACGGTTAGAAATACCATCATCAATTAAGTAATCAAGAATAGTTTTACCAGATTTTTCATCTCGAATACCATTAATTAGTTTAGCAGATAACTTACCCCAACCAGTATAATGTCTACGAGATAACTTTTTCAAAACGGATTTATCAAAAATATTATCAAATTTTGAAAGACGTTGTTTTATCATCTCTCTATCTTCAAAAATTGTCAAAGTATGGATAATTTCTTCGATAATCGCTTCGTTTGAACTATCATCCAAAAACTCTTTTTCATTAATAATATTTAAAAGATCATGATAAGTAGATAAACTAGAATTAAACTGTTTCTCTATGCCTTTTAATTCGATTCCATCATATCCATCAATTGCATGTAAATAATCAATAATATCATTATCAGTAACTTTCCTTTTACCTTTAAAATAAAGTCGAACAATATCTTTCTTCTGCTTACTATCTAAAAATTGATAATCTCTCATACCCTCAGCGATAAATCTAACTTTTGTTAATTCATTATATACTGTAAAAGTTTCATATAAGAGACTATGATTTGGAAGTACCTTCTCTTCTGGCAAATACAAATCAAAACTAGTCATTCGATTAATAAAAGCTTCTGCCGAAGATTCTTTATCAATAACGTCTTCAAAATTCCAAGGTGTAATTTTTTCATGTCGCTTTCTTATTGACCAAGCGAAGTCACTATTCCCTCTCGCAAGTGGACCTACATAATAAGGAATTCGGAAAGTTAAAATCTTCTCGATTTTTTCTTTATTTTTAGCCAAGAAAGGATAAAATTTAGCTTGCTTATCAATAATAGCTCTCATTTCTTGAAGATGAATCTGATATGGTATCGAACCGTTATCAAATGTACGTTGCTTTCTTAAAAGGTCTTCTCGATTAATTTTTTCAAGAAAATAGTCCGCACCTTCAAGACCCGTCAATAGTTTTTTTAGATAAACGTAGAAATCTTCCTGATTTGTTTTTCCATCAATATAACCAGCATAACCATTCTTAGTGTCGTCTTTAAATACTTCGTTATAGGTTTCTAGCGAAATTTTTCTTATATATGCCTTTAGTAAAGCCAAATCTTCTTCGTGTTCCTTATATCGCATTATCATGGCAGAAGAAAGAGGTGCTTCTGTTTCATTATCTGTTACAGCCAGAATACCTGATAAAAGAATAGCGTCATAAACTTTTTTGGCTTTGAGAAAGACATCACTGTAATCATCTCCAATGTGACCTAACAACGTCTCTAAATCTTCGTCATAGCTTTCTTTAGAAAAATGTAAGGAAGTTTTTTCGTCTAAATTAAAATATTTCCTAAAGTCAGCTTGATTTCCTACAATCAACTTCAGAAACTCTGAAAAAATCCCTGAATTCTTTTCCCCAGGAAATAGTTTTAATAAACGATCTTTCTTAGCTGATTTGCTAATTTTATCTTTAACAATTTCCTCAAGCTGTTTACTATTCTCAAGTGATAAATCCGATTCAAAAATAGCATTATAACTGTCCAAAAAATCTTGAAAATTCTTCTTAATATCATTATTTCTAGAATTAAAATCTCCTTCAATTAAGAAGTGACCTCTATACTTAATCATATGAGCCAATGCAAGATAAACTAGACGTAAATCTGCTTTTTTAGAACTATCTGCTAAATATTTCCTTAAATGATAGATAGTTGGAAATTCATCATGATAGGTTTTTTCTTTTACTAGGTTTCCAAAAATCGGATACTTACTGTCACGCTTTTCATCAGGAACTAAAAATGAGTCATCTAGTCTTTGAAAGAAAGATTCATCTATCTTAGCCATCTCTGTGCTAAAAATTTCCTGCAAATAAAGGATACGATTACGACGTCTAGTATAACGTCTTCTTGCAGTACGCTTCAATCTTCTTCCCTCTGCTGTGATTCCGGATTCAAAGAGCAACGCACCCAACAGGTTCTTTTTAACATATTTTTTACTGGTATTTCCTAAGACTTTCATTTTTTTAGATGGAACCTTGTAATCATCAGTTATTACAGCCCATCCAACACTATTCGTTCCAATATCAAGTCCAATTGAGTATGGCTTAGTCATACATTTCTCCTTATTTGAAAAATCTAAATTTATAGAAAATATTATACACTTATTAAATAACATTTCAACATCTGATAGAATTACTGATTAAATAGTATGACGTTAAAATCTTGTAATCAAGAACAAAATATTTTATACTTTACCCTGTAGTAAATTGACATATTGGTTACAAAGCTATATAATAAGAGTGGTTTGAAACCATTCGAAACAAGACAGCGAGTTAAAATAAGGCTTAGTCCGTATTCAACTTGAAAAAGTGGCACCGATTCGGTGCTTTTTTTATGCACAAAGAGTCCCTTGAAATCATCCAAAGGACTCTTTTTATCTCTACTATTTTCCAACCTCATCCAAGATCTCAATGACCTTATACAAATCTGGTTCTGTGATTTGGTATGGAGCTTGTTCACGGACGATTGGCTTGGCACAAAAAGCGATACCGATGCCAGCAGTCTGAATCATCGGCAAATCATTGGCACCGTCACCCATAGCAATAGTTTGCGAGAGGTCGAGGCCATTTTCTGCTGCCCAATCCTTGAGTTTGGCTACCTTGACATCTTTGGTGACGATTTCACCATAAACCTTACCCGTCAAAACACCATCTACCACCTCTAGGTGGTTAGCTATAACATAGTCAATGCCTGCCTCCGAGGCTAGTCTGTCAACCGTCTCGTGGAAGCCTCCAGAAACCAAACCTACCTTGTAGCCACGTGCATGAAGTTCATCCACAAGTTCCTTAGCTCCCTTATTAAAATGAATGCGAGCATAGACCTTGTCAAAGATGCTTTCTGGTAATCCTTTTAAGGTTGCTACACGCTCATTGAGAGCCTGTCTAAAATCCAATTCGCCACGCATGGCACGCTCTGTGATTTCAGTGACTTGTTGGCCGACACCTGCCTCTTCTCCCAGTAAATCAATGACTTCTTCTTGGACAAGAGTTGAGTCTACGTCCATGACTAATAACCCTTTAACTTGTGACATAATTACCTCTCTTTTTTAAATACCTATTTTATTTTTAACTAGGTTGGCGCCTAATTGTAAAATAATAAATGCTTCTTACAAAAAATCCTGGACCAAGGTCCAGAATCTTTTTCTTACATACGAATAAGTTCTCGTGTTTTCTCGTAAGATGAAACAAAACGCTCTGTTACACCAGGTTCTACTGTTTCCAAGGCGTAAGAAATTTCTTCTAAAGATGCATCATAATCGTGGTCAACTTCGAACAATTTTAGGGCGTGTTCAAAGCTACTTTGAACAGCAGGTTCGAAAGAACGGTAACGGTTTGAGTACTGCAACAGCTGTTCTGTCAAGGTTGCATTTTGAACAACCAAGTAAGCTGTCTCTTCCAAATGTTCAATGGCATTTTTAGATGTCTCAGTCAAACGCATTACCGCATCAATATTAATACGTCCACGGCTAAGCTCATCCATGAGAGCCTCAATTTGAGCGCTTGTTGAGAAGAAAACACTCAAGAAGGACTGAGGAATTCCTGGAAGGTTACGTTTCTCCATGAAACGCTTGATAACATGCAATTTATTAACATACACATCAAGTGCTTCACGTGCCTTAGCTTCATTTTTCTCAATAGCCTGAAGGTTTCCAAAGACCTCTACCTGTCCATTTTCAACAGCAGACAGGGTGTTGAGACTCTTTTCAAATGTTTTCTCGAGCTCTGAGAAAGGTTTAACCTGAGTATCAAAGTTTTCAAGAGTTGGGAGAACAGCTGTTTCCACACCTGAAATATCAGAAGCAAAGCTACGAACATCCGCAGCATAAGTTTCATCGAAGATGTAGGTTAACATGAGACGTTCAAGTTCTTCTTGAAGTTGCTTATTATTATTCTTAGCATGCTTGAGATAGTCTGGCAAGACTTTCTTGTGACGCATAACAACTTTGTAGGATGCAATTTCACGTTCAAAAATGCTATACAAGTTGTTAATCTTATCTTGAATCTCAACATTTTCTTCTTCCGCACGATCCAAGTCAAGAGAAACCAACTCACTTGAATTTGAACGGATAGCTTCACGAATCTCTTGGAAACGACGTTCGATATTTTTTTCAGGGAAGTGATAATTTTGCTCGATCAGCTTACGATAGCCAGATTCCAAATCATCCAACTGATCTGGGAAGTCGTCTTCCAACTTAGCGACAATGGCTGGAATCTTCTCTGAAATTTGACCCAAAGCAATAGTGTGCTCTTCTGCACGATCCAAAATACTTGATGCTTCAACAGGGTCACCCGATGAATTGAGAGTCACGAATTCTGAAAACTCAGCTTCAATATTTTTAAGCTGTTTATTGATTTCACTCATGGTAGAGCCAAAGTTATCAGAATTTTCTTCAATAGAGTTTTGCAACTCTTCATACAAGTCAAGAGCATGCTTCACACGAGCACTATTCTTTTCTTCTTGTTCTTTCAAGGTTGAGAGAGCCTCACGGATAGACTTAATGTCTTCTTCCACAAGATCTAACTGACTCTCGATATTATTAATTTCACCACTAGCCTTGAAAAAATGGAAGGTATCGTTCATATTTTCAGCTTCGAAAATATGATTTTCAATATCTGCAAACGAATTTGTCGAGATATCTACCCATTTTTGATTCCATTCACGGAAGGTTGTCTGACTTTGCCCAATCAAGTGAAGCTTTTTGACTTCTTCAATTTCTTCATTTATCGGCAAGTCAAACAAGCCTTGCTTGCGTTCTTCAAGATTTGCAATCCGCGAATCATTTCGTTTTCTAATAAGAATACCGACTAAGTAAGCGACAATTACAAGTATAACTACCACTACAATCAGTAAAACAATTCCGCTAGACATAGTTTCTCCTTAATCGTCTATTATGTTCATAAATGTAGAATAACATTACGATTATATCATAGTTATCCTAGCATTGCACCCTTTTCTAAAAGAATATTAGATATCTAGAGTACTGTAAACGGCATTTTCTTCGATAAATTCGCGGCGAGGTTCAACCTTGTCCCCCATCAACATATCAAAAATCTTATCTGCTTCTGCAGCATCATCCACAGAAACTCGTGCCATCAAACGATTTGCAGGATCCATGGTTGTTTCCCAAAGTTGGTGATCATCCATTTCACCTAAACCTTTGTAACGTTGTACTGTAGGTTTTGAACGTCCCACACTGTAATTTTCAAGAGCAGCACGTAATTTTTCTTCCTGATTTACACCTGGTTGGATGTACTCTTTGATTTCAGAGCCAACCTTAACCCCATAAATTGGAGGTTGAGCAATGTAAACATAACCCGCTTCCAAGATTGGACGCATAAAGCGATAAATCAAGGTCAAGAGCAAAGTACGAATGTGAGCTCCATCAACATCGGCATCGGTCATGATAACCAATTTGTGGTAACGAGCCTTGCTGACATCAAACTCTGCACCAAATCCTGTACCCATAGCTGTGAACAGGGAACGAATTTCTTCATTAGCCAGAATCTTATCCATGCTTGCCTTTTCAACATTCAAAATCTTACCACGAATAGGTAGGATGGCTTGGAATTCACGGTTACGACCTGACTTAGCAGAACCACCAGCTGAATCCCCTTCGACAATGAAGAGCTCATTCATTTCGGCATTGTTTGACGAACAATCCGCCAACTTACCTGGAAGGTTAGAGATTTCAAGGCCTGACTTCTTACGGGTCACTTCACGCGCACGCTTAGCTGCAATACGAGCCTTAGAAGCCAAAATTCCTTTTTCAACAATCTTTTTAGCGATAGCTGGATTTTCCAAAAGGAAACGACTAAGGGCTTCGCTGAAAAGACGGTTAGTAATCTTAACAACTTCAGAGTTCCCTAGCTTGGTCTTGGTTTGACCTTCAAATTGCGGGTTGGGATGCTTAACAGAGATAATGGCTGTAAGACCTTCACGAACATCGTCCCCAGTCAAATTATCATCTTTATCCTTAAGAATCTTATTTTGACGTGCATAATCATTAATGACACGTGTTAAGGCCGTACGGAAGCCTTGCTCGTGAGTACCACCTTCATGGGTGTGGATGTTGTTGGCAAAACTCATGACAGTTTCATGGTAGCCAGTCGTATACTGCATAGCAACTTCGACTGAAATACCATCCATTTCACCATCCGTGTAAATAGGTTCGTCAAAGATAACATCTTTGTTTTCATTGATGTATTTGACATAAGAGGTGATACCACCCTCATAGTGATAATGTTTCTCTTGCTCAAGACCCTCACGTTTATCGGTGATCGAAATGCGTAGCCCCTTGTTCAAGAAGGCCAATTCTTGGATACGTTTAGCTAATTTTCCAAAATCAAACTCCGTTGTTTCTTGGAAAATTTCTGGATCCGGAGTAAAGTGAACGGTTGTTCCGTGTTTCTCTGTATCACCAATAATCGCTAAATCGTCTACCACAACACCACGTTTATACTCTTGGAAGTGAATATGGCCATTTTTATAGACCTTAACATCCAGTTGGGTTGAGAGGGCATTGACGACCGAAGAACCAACTCCGTGCAAACCACCAGAGACCTTGTAGCCGCCACCGCCAAATTTACCACCAGCGTGAAGGACCGTAAAGACTGTTTCAACCGCTGGACGACCTGTTTTCTCTTGGATGCCTACTGGGATACCACGACCGTCATCGACAACCGTAATGGAATTGTCAGGCTCAATAAAAACTTGAATATGAGTGGCAAAACCAGCCAGCGCCTCATCAATAGAGTTATCAACTATTTCCCATACCAAATGATGCAAGCCCTCTTTAGAGGTTGAGCCAATATACATCCCTGGGCGCATACGCACCGCTTCAAGTCCTTCTAGAACTTGAATCTGACTAGCATCATATTCTTGTGCTTTTTCTTCGAAATTTTTTAATTCATCAGTCATCTATGTCACTATCTCCAATAATGATTTATGGCCATCAACAAGTAAGGTGTCCATACCTGCCGCTTTTCCAGCCTCAATATCTATCTGGCGGTCACCAATGACCAAGCCGTGTTTAATATCGTATTTTTTTATTAAATAAAGGAAACTCTCAGGACTAGGCTTTCTCGCAAAACCATTTTCCGAAGTTACAATCTCTGTAAAGTAAGGAGTTATCTCTGCTTTATCCAGGATGTCTAGCACTAGATGGTTACGGTGGCTAACCAAAAAGTTACGCCCACCTTCAGCTACAATCTTAGCCAGAATCGCCTTAGCTCCTTCAAAAAGCACAGGTTCTTGCAAATGCTTAGCCTCTTCCTGCTTATATAGGGTGCGAAAATCAGCTATATCAGGTGCAAACATTCCAATAGCAGTACTGGTTGACACCTTAAGAGCATCATAGACTGCTTGAAATTCCGCCGTACGGTTAAATTGTTTCAAAGTTGCTTGAAAGGCTTGGGTTGACACCTGATAATTATCTAGTAAGGTACCACCCAAATCCCAGATATAATCTCCATAATTCATAACCTTAATTATAACATAAAAGGTCAGATTTTGCTTGTTTTTCACAGCTAAAAAGGCTTGGAAAACCAGTCCAAACCTTAATTTTTTAGCTTAAAATCAAACTAGCCACAATAGGGCTGATAAAGACGTATAAAATCCCTGTCACAGCTATAGATAATCCACCCATGGCACCTGCTACTTGGCCATATCTAAAGGCAGCTCCAGTACCTACGGCATGTCCAGTTCCTCCGAGAGCAAGCCCAATAGCTACCGGGTCCTTGATTCCCATTATTTTTAGAAAAACAGGACCTAGGACAGAGGTTAGAATCCCCGTAATGACAACGACTACTAGGGTAACGGTCGTAATCCCTTGCATTTTCTCAGAGATTCCCACAGCCATGGCCGTTGTTACAGACTTCGGAAAGAGGGAAATCGCTAGGAAATAATCCATCCCAAAAAGCTTAGCAATCAAGGCCGTGTAACTTGTATTGAGAACACAGGCCAAAGTCGAACCAATCAAGATACTCTTATAATGGTGACGCATGAGGTGGAGATTCTTATAAAAAGGAACAGCTAGGGCAACCGTTGACGGAATAATCAAGCTATTAAGGTATGACCCACCCACATAGTAATCCTTATATGAAATTCCTGTATAGTGCAAAATCAAGATAATCAAGGCAGTAGATACAAGAAGAGGTGTTGTCAATGGATTAGGAAAACGACGGTAAATCAAAAGCCCGATTGTATAGGCCAACACCGACAGGGTTAAGCCAAACAAGGGTGTGTTATAAAAATTAGCCACGTTTAACCTCCTTGTAGTCACCTTCAAAGTGTTTCTTGATAAAGCCAACAACTACTGCAATCACTACAATATTAAGAACCAAGGCACCCATAATAATCAAAATAATAGGGACAATGTTATCAGAAATAGCATCCCATCGTTCCATAATACCGACACCTGCTGGCAAAAATAGAATGGTCATATTGGCTATTAAAAATTCTGCGACTGCATGAATATGACGCAAACGAATCCACTTGAGCTGCAGAGCAATCAAAAGCAAGAATAAGCCAATAATGCTTCCAGGAATAGGTAATTTGAAGAATGTTGACAGAGCTTCACCAATAACGGCAAATAAACAAATCAACATGAATTGAACGTAGTATTTCACGAGTTGCCTCCTAGGTTTAATCACCTAATAGTCTACTCCTTTTTTCTTGGATTTCAAGAGTTTTCAGTAAATTCTTTTGAAAAATCCCTACCGTCCACGGACTCCCTTTGAACAAGAAAAAACTCCAGCTCTAAGCTGGAGTAAATCACAGATGCCACCACCGAGAATTGAACTCGGAACGGAGCATTACCATTGCTCTATTATACCATTTAACTATAGCGGCAACTGTTTCTATCTTACCATATCACTGTTTACCGTGGCAAGACATTTTGCTTATTTTTTATAAATTTAAGTCTTGGTAAGGCGTACGGTAGCCAATTTGTAAAACCTTACCATCCTTAATCAAGATAGGACGTTTAATCAGCATACCATCTGAAGCTAAGAGTTTTACAGCTTCATCTACCGATAAGGTTGGAAGTTTGTCCTTCAATCCTAAAGAACGGTAGGATTGTCCACTCGTATTAAAGAATTTCTTGAGCTCTAAATCTGACCCCTCTAGAAGCTCTTTTAAAAATTGAGCTGAAGGTGGATTTTCCTTAATGTTGATGGACTCAACCTCAATACCTAATTGATTGAGTTCAGCTTTAGCCTTACGACAAGTGCTGCATTTTGGATATTCATAAAAAGTATACATGTTTTTCTCCTTTTCTATAGCATAAGCATGTTTCTACATCTTGTCAAACCTAAGCCCTTCCAAATGGAGTAAGAAACGCTTGGCAGCCTCTCCAGCAGCATAATTTCCTATATGACCGGTGTTAGGTAGGACACGGTGACAAGGAATAAGTATCAACCAAGGATTCTTACCAATAGCGGTTCCAACAGCCTGAGCTGAGTGACAAGAAAGCTGCTTGCCAATCTGACCATATGATCTGCTTTGTCCATACGGAATCGCTCTTAAAGCCGACCAAACTTTTTGTTGGAAGTCTGTTCCTCGTTCAGCTAATGGAAGGATATTTGGGCTTGGATTTTCACCTTCAAAATAGGCCTGCAACCACTTCTTTGTCACTTCTAAAATAGGATTTGAGGTGTCTACTAACTTTTCTTCCTCAAGACCAGCTTGAAAATGATTTTGTCCTTCTAACCATATACCATAGAGGGCTTCCTCACTAGCCACCAAGGACAGGCGACCAAGGGGAGATACATAATACTGACGATAAAACATAGGTTCATTATAACAAAAAGACAGGAAACACATGTCCCTGTCAGCTTATTTTGAATTATTTACCTTTAATCAAACGTACTCGTACGATATTGTCACTAGCCTCGAACTTAGCGACCAATTCATCAATCTTAGACTTGTCTGTTTCATCAAGGTCAAGAAGGGTATAAGCATACTCTCCCTTTGAACGGTTGATGATATTGTCAATATTGATATTAAAATCAGAGACCGCTGTTGAGATACGAGCCACAATGTTAGGCACGTTTTTATTAATCAAGGTGATACGATATGGAGCGCTCAAAGCTTGTTGTACACGTGGGAAGTTAACAGAATTGACAATTTCACCTGTTTCCATGAAGCGACGGATGGTTTGACCAGCCATAATCGCACAGTTGAGTTCTGCTTCACCTGTTGAACCACCCACATGCGGGAAGACTGTCACATTAGGCTTGTTAAGCAGTTCTTCTGTCCCAAAGTCCGTGATATAACGTTTTACTACACCTGTTTCCAAAGCATCAAAGAGCGCATCATTCTCTACCAATTCTGCACGGGCAAAGTTGATGATTGTTGTTCCTTTTTGCATGAGGTTAAAGGCGTCCGCATTGAAAGTACCTTTCGTATCAGGTGTCAACGGAACGTGAACGGTGATATAGTCACAGTTTTCAAAGATTTCTTTGAGATCAGAAACACGTCTGACATGGTGAGAGATATTCCAGGCAGCTTCAATAGAAACATATGGGTCATAACCATAGACCTTCATTCCCAAACGGTAAGCATCATTGGCAATACGGGCACCAATGGCACCAAGTCCGATAACACCAAGTGTTTTACCAGCAATCTCACTACCTGCAAACTGTTTCTTACCTGCTTCGATTTGTTTAGGCACATCGTCACCACTAAGCGTATTAACCCAAGCATTGGCCGCAATATAGTCACGTGCTGAGAGCAAGATAGAAGCCAAAACAGCTTCTTTAACTGCATTAGCATTAGCTCCTGGAGTATTGAAGACAACAATTCCTTTTTGAGTGGCTTCAGCAACTGGGATATTGTTAGTACCGGCACCGGCACGAGCAATGGCTTTCAAATTTTCAGGGAAAACTGTATCATGGAGATTTTGACTACGAATGATGTAAGCATCCGGATTTTTCGCTAAATCACCATCGATTTGAAAATGATTTCCAAGTTCCTTCAAACCAATCTGGTTAATATTGTTATACGTTTTTACACTAAATACCATAATTTTATTCCTCTTAAATCAATGTATACCATGATGGGTTGCCTCATCAACTTCTTGATAGAAGGCCTTTTCCCTCTTGGTTTTGATTTTCTGATAGGCAAATTGTTCCCCGTCAATAGGAACCTTGCCACAATAGACATAACCTAGTTTCTCCAAAATATGCTGCATGACAAGGTTCTTTTCATGCGTGTCGCAACGAAAATCATGAGCGTCAGTTCCCTCGATAAGACCTTGAATAAAGGTTTGAGCGACCCTTTGACCTGTAACCTCAGTCAAAACGGCAATCCTATGAAAAGTAATGTATCGCTTATTGTGATGCTTCCAATCACCGTCATAGATTTTGTCGTAAGCAGGGTCTCCATCAGTAACCACCGCAGCATAAGAAACAATTTGACCGTCAATGATACCGACATAGGCTTGTCCTTTGAGGACATCATCAAAGATGGTTTCTTCAGTAGGGTAACCATCAGCCCCTTGCCATTGGGAACTGCCAGCTTCTGCTAGAGCAGCTCTGGCACTCTCAATAACCGTCATGATGGGCTTAATTTCATTTGGAAAGGCTTGTCTAATTTCCATCTCTTTACCTAATTACTTATTTTCAGCTTCAAATTTCTTCATAAAGTCGATCAAATCAAGGACACCTTGGCGTGGAAAGGCGTTATAAACACTGGCACGCATACCACCAACTGAACGGTGACCCTTGATATTCTTGAAGCCAAGAGCATCTGCTTCTGCTACAAATTTAGCATCCAAGTCTTTACTTGGCGTGACAAATGGAATGTTGCAGACAGAACGATCCTTGGCATCTTTAACAGGATTGGTGTAAAAATCAGATGACTCGATATAATCATAAAGAAGACCTGATTTTTCACGTTGAATTTCCGCCATCTTATCTACGCCACCAATTTCATTTTTAACCCAGTCAAAGACGAGTTTTGAAATATAAATACTGAAACATGGTGGTGTATTGTAAAGTGATCCTGCTTCAGCTTGAATACGGTAGTCCAACATAGCAGACAATTGTGGTTGGTCGTTAAGGAAGTCTTCACGGACGATAACCACTGTCACACCAGCAGGTCCAATATTTTTCTGAGCACCAGCATAGATAAGGGCAAAATCTTCAACGTTATAGCGAGCAGCCAAAATATTTGAAGACATATCAGCTACAATTGGCACACCATTGGTATCAGGCAAATCATAGATAGCTGTTCCTTCAATGGTATTGTTAGTAGTCAAGTGAACATAGGCAGCTTCTGGATCAATCGTTGAAGGATCAAAACTTGGAATATGATCGTAAACAGTATCCTCAGATGACGCCAAAAGAATTGGTTCAAAAGGAATGGTTTTTGAAAGTTTAACAGCTTCTGTATAAGCTTTTTTACCCCATGAACCACCTACAAGGTAGTAAGCTTTCTTACCTTGAGCGAGGTTCAGTGGTAGCATTGAGAATTGTGTAGAGCCACCACCTTGCAAGAAAATAACCTTATAGTTATCAGGAATAGCCATTAACTCACGAAGTGTCGCTTCCGCATCTTTAACGATTTTGTCAAATTCTGGAGAACGGTGGGACATTTCTAGCACGGACATACCGGAATCTTGGTAGTTAAGCAATTCAGCTTGTGCCTTTTCAAGCACTGGTTTTGGTAATGTAGCAGGTCCTGCTGAGAAATTATAAATTGTCATAAAGACACCTCCAAAATTTTAATGGTCCCATTATAGCGAATTTTCTGAATATTGTAAAGTCCTAAGAGCAAAAAACGAACGGAATTGCCCGCTCGTCACAAAAAAGTTAGTTATTTTATGTATATTTTTGGCGCCATTTGATTTTAGTATCCGTTATCTCTGTTTAAGGAAATAAGCCGCACCAATCAAATTAGCACCATTATGGTGATGGCAGGCGACAATTTTAGGTCGTTTAATAATTTTTCCGATAAAGTCTATCTCATGGCGAACCTTATCAAACTGGCGGTTGACCTCCTCAATCAGAACCGGCTGAGCTGAAATACCACCTCCAAGAACAAAGATTTCCATATCAAAGATGGATTGAAGATTTAGAATAGTAATGGCTAAGCTTCGACAATAGGCCTCAAAAATTGGATAAACAGCTTCATCTCTAGCATTGATTGCCTTAAAAGCTTCACGACCATCTTTTAAATCAGCATTACCCAACACTTCATTAACCCTAGTAATGAAACCAACAGCTGAAAGAGTTGTTCCTCGCATTTGTGAAGGATTAACTTTTTCCATTTGAACTGGAAGAAGAAATGTTAACTCAGCCGCTTGAAAGTGACTTCCTTGAAAAAGTTTACCATTAATAATAAGACCACCACCTAGACCTGAACCCAAAACAAGGGCTGCACCGTTGGTCACTCCCTGTAAATGCCCCATCGCCAGCTCGCCTAAAGCTGCTGCTTTCCCATCATTAAGAGCCGTGACTGGTAAATGATACTTGGCTTCAAGGATGTCTTTGATACGAAAACCGTGGAAGAATCGCAACAAGCCTCCGTGATAAATAACACCCTCATCAGTATCTACTGTCCCAGGAACACTGATAGCAATGCCCGTTAAGGCTACTTTAACCGACGTTACCAAATAGTCAATCACATCAAGGGTTTGATTCAAGGTTTGTGGAGATGATTGCGTTGGTAGACTCTTTTCAAGGGCAAACTCCTCCGAAACAAGGGCAGACTTGACCTGAGTTCCGCCAAAATCAATCGCTAAAATAGTCATAGATACCTCCTCAGATTCTTTTTCGCCATTATATCACATGTAGCTAAGACTAGAAAAAACGGTCCCAAAATGCTACTATGAGAATACAAAATTAGATAAAAGGAGTCTCTCACATGACTAAATTCCTACACACTTGTGTTCGTGTTAAGGACCTAGAAGCTTCACTAAACTTTTACCAAGACGCTCTTGGTTTCAAAGAAGTCCGTCGTAATGATTTTCCAGAATATAAATTCACGCTTGTCTACATGCAACTCGAAGACGATCCTGATTACGAGTTGGAATTAACATACAATTACGATCATGAAGCTTACGACCTTGGAAATGGCTATGGACACATCGCTGTTGGTGTTGATGACCTAGAAGCTACACACCAAGCCCACAAAAAATCTGGCTACACTGTCACTGATCTCTCAGGTCTTCCTGGTAAACCAAAAATGTACTACTTTATCACTGATCCAGATGGCTATAAGATTGAAGTTATCCGCTTGGCTCAGTTCTTAGAAAAATAAACAAAAAAAGTCAGATTATCTCAAATCTGGCTTCTTTGTTTGCTTACTATTTATCTGTCTTCAAAGCTGACAGAATTTGGGTACGAATATCATCCACTCCATTTGGATTATTCGGTAAGAATAAGGTTTGATTACCTTTAACAGCAAAGGTATTAAGGGTATCTAAATATTGGTTGGTCAAGAGAATAGACATAATCTGCTCTTCAGACATACCCACATTAGCTTCTTTCAATTCAGCAATAGATTCAGCCAAACCATCAACGATGGCCTTACGTTGTTGGGCAATACCTACCCCATGAAGGCGGTCTTTTTCAGCTTCGGCTTCGGCTGCTGTGACAATCTTGATTTTATCCGCTTCTGCCAATTCTTGGGCTGCTACACGCTTACGTTGGGCAGCATTGATTTCATTCATAGACTGTTTAACTTCAGCATCAGGTTCAACCTTAGTAATCAAAGTCTTCACAATGATATAACCGTAGGTTGTCATTTCTTCAGCCACTTGGTGTTGTACTTCAAGGGCAATTTCATCTTTCTTCTCAAAAAGCTCATCAAGTGTCAATTTAGGAACGGATGAACGGAGGGCATCCTCAATATATGACTTAATTTGAGCCTCTGGACGCATGAGTTTGTAGTATGCATCGGTCACATTTTGCTCATTAACACGGTACTGTGTAGCAACATTCATCATGACAAAGACATTGTCTTTGGTCTTAGTTTCCACTACAATCTCGCTTTGAAGCAAACGTAATTGAATACGTGCGGCAATTTTATCGATACCAAATGGCAGACGCATATGGATACCACTCGTTGCAATTTTTTGATAGCGTCCAAAACGTTCAACAATAGCTACTGACTGCTGACGAACGACATAAAGCATACTGATGAGAATTCCCATGAGAATTAGGAAGGAGATCAGTAAAAAGAGAAGTGCTGCTTGCATGTTAAGTCCTCCAAAATAAACATTATAAATTCCTTTGCTTTATTATAGCACAGCAATACAATTATTCAAGAAAAACAAATCTTCTTTTTGCTCCCTTCATAGACATTAGCCAAAGCCCCTATGATTCTTATGGAAATGAGGGTTAATAAGCGATATTTATTGGCATTAGTAAAGAGGCTGAAACGATAGTGTTTCAGCCTCTCATTATTTTTGAAATAAAAGCATTTGAAGCATTGTTTTACTTTGAATCTAGCACTTAAACTTAGAAGGCTTATTTACGATACATCTTAACTTGAAGGTAAATATCGTTATAGATGCCTAGCCATTTTTGGCCTAGATTATCATAGACTTCTAGGTTTTTGATTGTTGACTCTGATGGATAAAAGGCTTTATCATCAGTAATCCGCTTTGGAAGCAAGGCTTTGGCTGCATCGTTAGGTGTTGCATAGCCGATGTATTCGGCATTTTGAGCTGCATTTTCTGGCTTAAGCATGAAATTGATAAAGGCATAAGCCTCTTTTTTGTGCTTAACTGTCTTCGGGATAACCAGATTATCAAACCAAAGATTTGAGCCCTCAGAAGGAACAACATAACGAAGATTCTCATTTTTATCAAGCATCTCACTAGCTTCACCTGAGAAGGTTACTCCGATAGCAGCATCACCTTGAATCATGTAGCCCTTCATTTCATCGCCTACAATAGCTTTGATATTAGGGGTTAAACTATTGAGCTTGGTCTCCGCCAAACGCAATTCCGTCATGTTCTTGGTGTTCAGACTGTATCCCAAGCTATTAAGTGAAAAGCCAATGACTTCACGTGCCCCATCAACTAGCATAATTTGGTCTTTGTAATCAGGCGACCAGAGATCATTCCAATGCTGAGGAGCTTTTTTTACCAATTTTGTATTATAGACAATGCCGACAGTTCCCCAGAAATAAGGAATGGAATAATCATTGTGAGGGTCGAAACTAAGTCCCTTGAAGCTTGAGCCAATTTGATCAAAGCCATGGATTTTAGATTTATCCAATTTCACCAACAGGTTTTCCTTAACCATTTTATCAATGGTATAGTCTGACGGTACAGCAATGTCGTAGGTAGTCCCCCCCTGCTTAATCTTGGTATACATGGCCTCATTGGAATCAAAAGTTTCATACTGAACTTTGATGCCTGTTTCCTTGGTGAACTTGGTCAAGAGATCAGGATCAATATAGTCCCCCCAGTTATAAATCACTAATTTATCAGAGGCACTTCCTGTGTGACTTTGCATATAGGCAGAAATTCCCCAAAGGACAAGTATAATGGCTACAATCCCTAGTAAAAATTCATAGAGTCTACGCATCTTGCTCCTCCTTTTTCTCCTTGGTAATCAAGTAATAGCCAATAACCAAAAGGATAGAGAATAGGAAAACAACGGTTGAGAGGGCATTGATTTCCAAAGAAATTCCCTTACGAGCACGTGAGTAAATCTCCACAGCAAGTGTTGAAAAACCATTACCTGTAACGAAGAAGGTCACGGCAAAGTCATCCAAAGAATAAGTAAAGGCCATAAAATAACCAGCGATAATTCCAGGTGTCAAGTATGGTAGCATTACCTCTCGCAACATCTGCCACTGGGTCGCACCCAAGTCATAGGCCGCATTTACCATATCACGATTCATTTCCTTGAGACGTGGTAAAACCATGAGAACCACAATTGGAATTGAAAAGGCGATGTGGCTTAGCAAAACAGAGACGAAACCGAGCTGAAAGCCAATTAAGGTAAATAGAATTAAGAAACTAGCACCAATCATAACGTCGGGTGCAACCATGAGTACGTTATTTAGAGATAAAATCCCCGTTTGCTGCCTCTGTTTGCTCTCATAGATAAAGATAGACCCGAAGGTACCAATGAGTGTCGCCAAGAGAGCACTAAGAAAGGCTAAGAAGAAGGTTTGAGCCAAAATCAACATGAGTCGACTATCTGAAAACATGCTATGATAATTATCCAACGTAAAGCCTTTGAATTGATTCATATCGCCACCACTATTGAAAGAATAGGCGATTAAATAAAAGATAGGCAAATAGAGGATAACAAAGACAAAAACGAGATAGAGATTTGCAAATTTTTTCATTGACGTCTCTCCTTCGTTAACCACATAGTCGCAATCATAGCAGCAATGAGAACAACCCCAATGGTTGCCCCCATCCCCCAATTTTGCGTTGTAAGGAAGTGCTGTTCAATAGCCGTTCCTAGTGTAATCACTCGGTTACCACCAATCAAGCGTGTCAACATAAAGAGACTGAGACTAGGGATGAAGACTGATTGCACACCTGAACGAACCCCGTTAAGCGACAAAGGAAAGATAACCTTAGTAAAGGTCTGCCAATCATTAGCACCCAAATCCTTGCTCGCATTAACGATATTTTCATCCAAATCATCTAGGGCATTATAAATCGGCAGAATCATAAATGGTATTTCGATGTAGCTGGCTACAAAAATAAAGGAGAAATCCGTAAAAAGGATTTGCATAGGTGCAATACCAAAGAAACCAAGAAAGGCGTTAATCCCACCTTGTTGACCAAAAATCCCCATAAAGGCATAAGCTTTAAGAAGGAGATTGACCCAGGTTGGCAAAATGACAAGCATTAACCAAAGCTGTTTATGCTTGAGTCTCGTCAAAAGATAAGCCGTAGGATAGGAAATGAGGAGAGTGACTATAGTAATAATAGCCGCATAAAGAACCGAGTTGAAGCTCATCCTCAAGTAGGTCCAACTGGAAAAGAAGGTCCCGTAATTATCTAAAGTAAAGTTGCCACTGATATCAAAGAAAGACTGATACAAGAGCATGAGCACTGGAGCGACCACAAAAAGCAGAAGCCAAAGCAGGTAGGGTACCGAAAAGAGGCTAGCTGTTTTCTTCATGGCGCTCCTCCTCAATGGCATTAATCAAGCCATCTTCATGCTCTTCCATTTCCACATATTCTTCAATACGGGCATCAAATTCTTCTTCTGTCTCATTGAGACGCATGATGTGAATATCTTCAGGCGTAAAATCAAGACCGATAATCTCACCCTCAATAGCCTTACGGGTCGAGTGGATCATCCATTCATTGCCAAGATTATCATGAGCAATAATTTCATAGTGAACCCCACGGAAGAGTTGCGTTTCCACTCGAACTTGCAGCTTTCCTTCTTCAGGAAGCGTGATTTGTAAATCTTCAGGACGGATAACCACTTCGACAGGTTCGTTAGGACGCATTCCTCCATCTACAGATTCAAAGCGTTTCCCATTGAACTCAACCAGATAATCCTCAATCATCACGCCAGGAAGAATGTTGGATTCTCCAATAAAAGTAGCTACAAAGTGGTTGATAGGCTCATCATAGATATCAACAGGGGTTCCTGACTGAACAATTTCCCCATCATTCATAACAAAAATCCAATCCGACATAGCCAGGGCTTCTTCTTGGTCGTGGGTAACAAAGACAAAGGTAATCCCTAGTCGCTGCTGCAATTCACGCAACTCGTATTGCATTTCAGTACGTAGCTTCAAATCCAGTGCTGACAGAGGCTCATCTAAAAGGACCACTCGTGGTTGGTTGATAATCGCACGGGCAATGGCCACCCGTTGACGTTGTCCACCAGATAATTTTTGAATTGAGCGCTTTTGATAACCATCTAGTTGAACCATTTTCAAGGCTTCTTCTACACGCTCTTCAATCTCCTTTTTAGGGACCTTTTTTAACTTAAGCGCAAAGGCCACATTGTCAAAGACATTCATATGTGGGAAGAGGGCATAAGATTGGAAAACGGTGTGGACATCCCTTTTATTGATAGGGATATCATTGATACGTTTTCCATCTAAAAGGACGTCACCACTGGTCGCATCCAAGAGGCCAGCAATGATATTCAAAATGGTTGATTTCCCAGAGCCAGAAGCTCCAAGAAGAGTATAGAATTTTCCTTCTTCTAGTTCGAAGTTGATGTCTTTTAAAACTTGTGTGCCACTGTCTTCAAACACTTTTGAGACGTTTTGAAAGGCAATAATCGGATTAGTCAATTGTCATAAGTCCTCCATAAAAATTAAATATAAGATAGGGGTTGATTTAGTTAAGCTTATCACCAATGATACGAACTTCAGGTTCTAAGGTAACTCCAGAATTTTCCTTAACCTTGGCAATGACATCGGCGATAAGATCCTCATAATCTTTAGCTGTTCCTTGATCCACATTGACCATGAAACCAGCATGCTTGGTTGAAACTTCAACACCACCAATACGATGTCCTTTAAGATTAGCTTCCGTAATAAGCTGACCAGCAAAGTGGCCTGGTGGGCGTTTAAAAACAGAACCACATGAAGGGTATTCGAGAGGTTGCTTAAGTTCACGTAAGTGATTGAGGCGATTCATTTCATTCTTAATTTGATGATAGTCACCTGGATGGAGATTAAACTTAGCTGAAATAACAACTTCACCAGTCTCCTGAAGAACCGAGCGACGGTAACCAAAACGCATGTCACGTGCCGCAATGGTACGAATATCACCGTCTTTTGTCAAAACCTGAGCAGAAACCAAGATATGAGCAATCTCTCCGCCATAGGCCCCAGCATTCATGAATACGGCACCACCAACACTACCAGGGATGCCTGCTGCAAATTCAAAACCAGTCAAGCTTTGGAAACGAGCCACCTTTGTTGTCACAATCAAATTAGCACCCGCTTCTGCTTCAATTTGATAACCGTTTACTGCAATACCGTTAAGCTTGTCAAACATAATCACAAAGCCTCGGATACCGCCATCACGGACAATCAAATTACTAGCATTTCCAAGAACCATCCAGGGAATCCCTTGCTTATTAGCAAATTTGACAATACGAGAAAGCTCATAACGATTACGTGGAAAGGCCAAATAATCTGCTGGTCCACCAACCTTGGTATAGGTGTAACGTTTTAAGGGTTCATTGAAACGAATATCAATTCCCACTAAATCTTTTTTTAATTCATCAAGCATATTTTTTCCATACTTTTCTATTCTTTTTATTTCTTCGTAGGCATTGTGATAGGCTTCCCTATCATTAAAGGCAGAACCTACAAATGTGTTACTATTTTCCCCTCGAACATCGAGGAAAAATACAGCAAAAGCCAAGATTAATTATAGCAAAAAATCCCCATCTTGACGACAAGGAATTTTAGTAAAAACTAGTCCGAAGTCACGAATTTGTGAACATCATTAGTGTCTAATTGACTCAAATAATTTTCGTAGGTTTGACCAGTTTGAGGCTCAACTAAATCCTTTGCAATTTCTAGCAGAGGAACCAAAACAAAGGCTCTCTGAGTCATGAAAGGATGTGGTACTATCAGATGCTCAGTCTCCCAAATTTCCTGTCCATAGAGAAGAATATCAATATCCACGGTCCGGGGTCCCCAATGCTTATGGCGAACGCGATCCAAGTCTTTCTCAATGGCCTGACAAGCACTGAGTAGGCTTTCAGCTGGCAACTGCGTTTCTAATGCCAAGGCGAGGTTTAAAAAATCAGCCTGATCTGTTAGCCCCCAAGCGGCTGTCTCGTAATAAGAGGACACGGCTTCAACTTCAGTATCAGTCAACTGCTTCAAGGCTTCCACAGCTCTTTGGAGATAGCCTTGGCGGTCGCCCATGTTAGACCCCAAACTCAAGTAAACTTTTGTCATCGGCTACGCTCCAACTCAATTCCCACACTCTTGTAATGTCCGTTAATAGGTGGATTCTCCTTAGAAATACGAATCTTAATGGCTTGGATAGGGCCAAATTGAGCAAATAAATCTTCGCAAATAGCACCAGCTAAACGCTCAATTAAGCTATACTTTACTTCTTCCACCTGTCTCTTCACAACCTCAAAAACCAAGCCATAATGAACAGTATCTGCTAGTTCATCACTTCGTGAGGCCTTGACCAAATCAACTGCCAATTCCAAATCCACCACAAAAATCTGTCCTAGGGTTTGTTCTTCAGCAAAAGCACCATGATAGCCATAGAAACGGCAACCATTCAAAATTATTTTATCCATTTACTCTCCTTTAGACGACTAAACTCACCCTTATTCTAGCATAAAACAGCTAAAAAGTTACGCTCTAATTCGTATGATTTTTTAGACAAAACAGAGACTTTTGTCACTTTATTCAATGCAAACGCTTGCACAATTATTCTTATTTGATAAAATAAAGGTGCAGAGGTTAAATAACCTACTGCTACAACATCTATGACTTTCTCAATGAACAAGGAATTAACTATGACAAATCAAACTGTAATGCAATATTTTGAATGGTATCTTCCAAGCGATGGACAACATTGGAATCACTTGGCTGAAGATGCTCAACATCTCTCAGACCTTGGTATTAGCCATGTTTGGATGCCGCCTGCTTTTAAAGGCACTAATAAAGATGATGTCGGTTACGGAGTCTATGACCTCTTTGACCTAGGCGAATTCGATCAAAAGGGTACTATTCGCACTAAGTACGGTTTCAAAGATGAATATCTCAATGCTATTAATCGCCTCAAAGACGTTGGTATTGTACCCATGGCTGACGTCGTCCTTAATCACAAGGCAGCAGCGGATAAACTCGAGACCTTCGAAGTGATCGAAGTTGACCCAGAGGATCGTACAAAAGAAATCAGCAAGCCTTTTGAAATTGAAGGGTGGACACATTTCACATTTGATGGTCGTCAAAAGGCCTACAACGATTTTGAATGGCACTGGTACCACTTTAACGGGACGGACTTCGATGCCAAACGTAATAAAAGTGGTATCTATCTTATCCAAGGTGACAACAAAGGTTGGGCTGAAAACGACTTGGTAGACAACGAAAACGGTAACTTTGACTATCTTATGTATGCCAATCTAGACTATAAGCATCCTGAAGTCATTGAAAATATCTACAGTTGGGTCGACTGGTTCGTTCAAACAACTGGAGTCCTCGGTTTCCGCATGGATGCCGTCAAGCATATTGACTCTTTCTTTATGCGTAATTTCATCCGTGACGTCAAAGAAAAACAAGGGCAAGACTTCTATGTCTTTGGGGAATTTTGGAATGCCAAGGAAGAAGATAATAATACTTATCTCGAAAAAACTGAAAACCGCTTTGACCTTGTGGATGTTCGCCTTCATAACAACTTATACGATGCCAGCCTGGAAGGGGCCGATTACGATTTGACGACTATTTTCGATCAAACATTAGTCAAAAATCACCCAGAACATGCGGTAACCTTCGTAGAGAACCACGATACCCAACGTGGACAGGCTCTAGAATCAACTGTTGAAGAATGGTTTAAGCCAGCTGCTTACGCTCTTATTCTACTTCGTGAAGATGGTCTTCCTTGCCTGTTTTATGGGGACTACTATGGTATCGAAGGGGAGTTTGCTCAGGAAAGTTTCCAAGAGGTCTTAGACACCCTACTTTACGCTCGTAAAGAATTAGCTTACGGAGAGCAAAAAGACTACTTTGACGACCCTAACTGTATCGGATGGACACGCTCTGGCAACGAAGGCGGTACTCCATTAGCCGTAACCATTTCTAATGATGTTGCTAACAGCAAAACTATGGAAATTGGTAGTGATTGGGCTGGACAAACCTTCCATGACATCCTTGGAAACTGCTCTGATACTGTAACTATTGATGAAGACGGATGGGGGGACTTCCCAGTTTCTGAAAAATCTGTCAGCGTTTGGACAATTCAAGACTAAGAAAAAAAGCTCGATTTGAGCTTTTTTTTCGTTTCATAAAATTCCTGCGATAGTCTTGACAATATCACGATTGGCTTCAACATTATGGACACGAACAATTTGACATCCCTTGCTGACAGCATAACCAGATAGAGCAGCTGTTCCTTGATCACGGTCCTTGGCAGGAATATTTCCACCTAGGAGATAATCCACAACACGCTTACGAGAAATCCCAAAAAGAACAGGATACCCAAGCTCAACAACCTTGTCCAAGCCTTTAAGCAGATCTATATTGTGTTGGACATTTTTAGCAAAACCAAAGCCAGGATCAATCCAGATATTTTCCTTGGCTACACCAGCTTCCAAGGCAGCTTGCGCACGTTGATTGAGAAAGGCACAGACATCTTCAGTGACGTCATTATAAATTTCTTCCTTTTGATTGTGCATTAGGATGATTGGCACGTCTTTCTCAGCAGCTAAAGCTAACATCTGACCATCATAAAGCCCTGCCCAGACATCATTAAGAATATCCGCACCTGCTTCAAGAGCAACTCTAGCAGTAGCTGTCTTGTAGGTATCAATACTGACGAGAACGTCATATTTTGCCTTAATAGCTTGTATAATTGGCACAATACGAGCAATCTCTTCTTCCTCGGTAACAAATTCTGCTCCAGGTCCTGTAGACTCACCACCCACGTCAATAATACTAGCCCCTTGAGCAATCATACGCTCAACCTGAGCTAGTGCATCTTCTATTGTGTCAAAATCACCACCGTCTGAAAAAGAATCTGGGGTGACATTCAAGATTCCCATAATGCAGGCCTTACCTGCAATCTCATGTTTACCAATAAACATTTTAACTCCTAAAAATCACGCATCAAAGAAAGAATTTCCTTACGTTCTTCACGGTCTTCTTTATAAAGGCCTTTAGCAACTGTTGTGATGGTCTTACTTCCTGGTTTCTTAATACCACGCATGGTCATACACATGTGTTCTGCTTCCACCATGACAAAAACACCTCGAGGATTAAGGGCTTCTTCAAGCGCTGTAGCGACTTGATCTGTCAGACGTTCTTGCAATTGTGGACGACGGGCCGCCACTTCAACAGCACGTGCTAATTTTGACAGTCCAGTCACCTTATCCCCACTTGGCAGATAAGCTACATGAGCCTTTCCATAAAAGGGAACCAAATGATGCTCACACATAGAGTAAAAAGGAATATCCTTGACAAGGACAACTTCGTCATGTACTTCTGAAAAGACTGCTGTAAACTGATCTTTAGGGTCTTCATTTAAACCTGAAAACATCTCAGCATACATCTTAGCCACACGTTTTGGTGTATCCAAAAGACCTTCACGCTCAGGATTCTCACCCAAAGCTTCCAATAATTGATAGACTGCTTGTTCTACTTTTTCTTGATTTGCCATAATTTCCTCTTGAAACGTTATAGTACTATCTATTATAACTCATTTTGCTCAATTTTTCTTGCAAAAAATAAAATTGCCTAGCTGAATTCTAGCTAAAAAAAGCGAAGACTCCCCGTCACATGGGGACTGTCCTCGCTTGTCTTTATTTAATCTTTTAAGTGGTAAGAATATGATGAAATGACAATATTCTCACGCCATTTGAGATAATATTTCAATCGTAAACTCATCTGGTTGTGAAGCATGGTTTGCCATGATTTTTTCGGAACAAACTGTGGAATCATAACAGTCAGAGTCGCATTCTCCTTTTCAGCCTGAGTAGCCACTTCGTCTACATATTGAATAGTTGACTGCGTAATTGAACTGTAAGGTGATTGGATATGAACCATCTCGATTTCTGGGAAATATTTTTTAAACTCTTGTTCGGTTTCCTTGTCCTTATTCTCTGTATCCTTAGTAGACACATGCATAGCGATAACCTTATCACCAATAGAACGTGCATAAGAAATAGCACCAATATTAGCCTTTGTAACATTCCCCACCAAGATAAGGACAATATTGCCTTGATAATGATGTTCTTTGACTTGACCATCAATACGCAACTGTTGAGCAACCCCATTATAATGTTTCTTAATCTTAAGGAACATCCACATCAAAATCGCAATAATAGGGAAGAATGGCCAAATATCTCCTAGACGGAAAAGGAAGAGAATGAGGACGATGGCATAACAAATTAAGGCACCTAAAATATTAGCTAAAGAGTGTTTCCAGAATCCCTTACCATATTCACGAATCCAATGGACAACCATACCTGTTTGAGAAAGTGCAAAAGGAATGAACACCCCAATAGTATAAAGAGGAATCAACCGTTCCGTATTTCCTCGGAAAATGAATAAGAGGGTAATGGCCCCAATAGCCAGCGTCAAGATACCGTTAGAGTATCCCATACGTGCACCTTTTTCAAGATACATGTGAGGCATGTATTTATTCTTAGCCATATTAAAGGACAACATCGGAAAGGCTGAAAAACCAGTATTTGCTGCTACTGCAAGAATCATAGCAGTTGAGAATTGGAAGATATAAAATAAAATACTACCAATCCATGAATAGCCAAGGATTTCTCTAGCCATCTGTGCTAAAATTGTCACACCTGAATGAGGTGTAATGCCAGTCCACCAGTTTAGGAAGGTAATTCCGGCAAACATAATCCCCAAGATGCTTGACATGATAAAGAGGGTTGATGCAGCGTTTTTAGGCTTAGGTTTCTTAAAGAAAGGCACTGCATTAGAAATAGCTTCCACCCCTGTCAATGAAGCCGAACCTGATGTAAAAGCCCTTAAAATAAGAATCACTGACACACCTGTAATCGGTTGGCCTAAATGGGCCGTAGCCGCATAAGGCATATGCCCCGTTAAGATCTGTAAGAAACCAAATCCTAATAAGAACATCGTTGAGACAATAAAGAGATAAACAGGAATCATCAGAGATTTTGCCGATTCACGCATTCCCCTGAGGTTCATCACCATCAAAACAAGCACCAAAATCATTGAGATTTCAAGATTATATGGGTGAAGTAAAGGAATGGCTGAAGTAATGGCATCTGCACCTGAGGCAACTGAAACGGCAACTGTCAACATATAGTCGACTAGGAGGCTACCTCCAGCTATCAAACCAAATTTAGGTGACAGATTTTCCGAAGTTACCATGTAGGCACCACCACCTTGTGGATAGGCCTTAATGACCTGTCTGTAAGAAATAGTAAGGCTAGCCAAAAGGACTAAAACCAAAACCCCAATAGGGATAGACCACCAAATAGCAGCGCTTGATACCGCCATCAACACCAATACAACCTGCTCAGGACCGTATGCGATAGATGATAGAGCATCACTCGACAACATGGCTAATGCTTGAACCTTAGATAATAAGTGATCATCACTGCTATTATCCTGGGTCAAGGGTTCACCTATTAAAATGTTTTTCAGACGTTGAAGCATTTTTTTCTCCTTACTTTTAAAACATATGGGGTATTATACGCCCCTAAGTCTTATCTTTCAAGTCTAAACGTTACTTTTTCGCTCTAAAAGCCATTTTCGAACTTGAGAAATAAAATAAAGAGATCCTGTAATCACATATAATTTGTCCTTATCCGCTGATACATGATTCTTGATCCAAGTTTGGAAGTCTGGGACCTTTTTGTAAGCAGCTGGGTACTTGTCCAATTTGACACTATTTGGATACTCAAAGCTGGTTACTGTCAAATCACCGACCGACTCTAACTGAGCCAACATACTATCAATAGGCTTGGTATCAATAGCTGCAAAAAGCAATTCAATATCCTTATCCGCATATTCTGATTTTAACAAATCAATCAAGACCTTAACACTCTCGTTATTATGAGCACCATCTATCATGAGATTAGGCATCAAAAACTCTGTTCGACCTAGCCAACTAGCATGAGCTAAGGCAGCCTTAATGAGGTCAGGGGTCACTTCTGGATAATCTTTTTGAAGCAGCAAAGAAGCCATAATAGCCAAACTAGCATTAGCCACTTGATGCTGACCAGCCATAGCCAATGAGATATTTTCTAGCTTTTGTTCCTCGTAAGCAAAATCAAAGGAATGACTTGTTCCGTTAGCTGTGAAATCTTTTCCTAACTCGTAGGTCTTAGCCCCTTCTTCATGTGCTTTCTTTTCAAAGACTGCTCGAACATCATCTCGCTCAGTCGCAAAAATAAAGGGAGCTCTATTTTTCAAAACACCGGCCTTTTCTGCCGCAATTTCAGCATGAGTATTTCCCAAAACCGCCTGATGATCCAGACCAATAGATGGACAGATGACCGCTAGAGGACTAAATAGATTAGTCGAATCATGCAAGCCGCCCATTCCGGCCTCTATAAATGCAATATCCACAGGATGGACTTGTCCAAAGTAGAGAAACATCAAGACTGTGATAATCTCAAACTCCGTCGCATTTTCGTGCTCTGTCTCTTTTGGGAGACGGTCAACCACAGGCTTAACACGTTCAACCAAGCTAAGCAAATCCTCTTCTGAAATCATTTGACCATTGACAGAAATCCGTTCCTTAAAATCAATAATGTAAGGCGAGGTAAAGGTTCCAACTTCATAGCCTGCTTGACTAAAAATCGTTTGTAGGGCATTTACCGTAGATCCTTTTCCATTAGTCCCAACGATATGCACAGCCTTCAGATTGTCCTGTGGGTTTCCTAGTTCTTCAAGCATCCAGGCCATACGTTCCAAACCTGGCTTAATGCCAAACTTCAACTGACCGTGAATCCACTCTAACGCTTCTTGATAAGTCATTCTTGCTCCTTCTTTCAGATTAATCTTTGATTTAGGCATTATGTTTAACCCTCATATTATACCAAAGACTAAGAGGGTTAACCAAAAAATGCAAAAAAGACAACCCTAAGGTCGCCTCTTAAGCATTCTCTTTTTCGTCAATAACAAGACGAACCTTCTTACCTTGAGTAGGTACCGAATAGACAATCGCTCTTATCGCCGTAATAGTACGTCCTTTTTTCCCGATAACACGCCCAATGTCTGCTGGGTCGAGGTCAAGATGGTACTCCAAAAACTCAGAGCCATCAATAATTTTAATGGTCAACTGATCTGGTGAAGCAATTAAAGGTTTAACGATAGCGATAATAAGATTTTCAATGGTATCCATAGGCTAAAAAATTATTTTGAGAATTTTGATTCGTGGAATTTCTTCATAACGCCTTCTTTTGAAAGGATGTTACGAACTGTATCTGAAGGTTGTGCACCTTTAGACAACCATTCAAGAATACGATCTTCTTTGATTGTTACTTGGTTTTCTTCAACGAGTGGGTTGTAAGTACCAACTGTTTCGATGAAACGTCCATCACGTGGAGCACGTGAATCTGCAACGTTAATACGGTAGAAAGGTTTTTTCTTAGAACCCATACGAGTCAAACGGATTTTTACTGCCATTTTGTAATATCTCTTTTCTTTAGTTTTTTATTATGGTGGAGGCATTAATCACCTCTCGACCTTATCTAGTATACCATAACATTTTTATGTGTCAAGAAAAAAACTTGACAGACTCAAATTTTCAACAAAAAAAGTTAGAGACAACCTCTAACTCACTTTTTACCTATTTTTTGCTTGTAGTCTTATGATTTTTTTCGTAAGCCACTTTTGCTTCAGCATATTCAGCTTCTAAGCCTTTAGCTGTCGCTTTTGATACCTTCTCATAAGTATCACGGCTAGTCAGTTTACCATCTTCATTATAGGTAGAAACAACCAAGGTATCCTTATTAACAGTATACGACTTGGTTCGTTTTCCTTTGCGATAAAGTCTATAGTTATCTACATTATCCGAAATATAGTAATCCACTAAGTTCTTATCGGCATTTGGATAAAGTTCTGAGACCACCCGAGTCAACTCACGCTTAAATTCTGAGACTTCCTTGGTATAGGTAATAGACTTATTCCACTGATCAACAACTTGATACTCCTTCAGATAATCTGAAGCCGTAAAAGTAGGCTGGTCCTCCTTACCCTTAGTATAGAAGTAAGAATGTGTCTGTAGATTATTGGAATGGTCAACCTTAAGGAAAGAGACATAAATTTCATTATTGTTTTCATGCTCCTTAAGAGCATTGGTTAACTTGCCAGAATTTTCATCCAAGACTTTTGACGTTTTTAATTCCCAAGTCCCCTCAATGTTACCTGAAGCGTTACGCCAAAAGCCATAAACACCACCAATCAACAGCATCAAAACAACAGCAATAAGGCTAGAAATCAAGGCCCCTTTACCCCAACTTTTTGCCTTCTGTGATTTTTTGTCAATGTTCTGAACACTTTCTAGAAGACGAATCTGACTTTCCAATTTCTTTTCTAGTTTGATTACAGTCTGATCTTCTTTGGACTTGACTTTATCAGCAAGCTTTTCGGCCTTTTTCTTATCACGAGCAGCCTGACGAGCAATTTTCTTGGCCTCTTTTTCTTCTTTTCGGTTGGCTTTTTTCAAGTCCTCAGAACTGTCATGATATTGTGATTCATTGCTGAACACTGGAATATCCTGAATAGTTGCACTCGCAGCACTTGCTGAATGGCTTACTGAATCCGGACGTGTTGGCGCATAACTAGCCAACCGTTCTTTAGCTTCAGCGACACGTTGACGCTGTTCTTCTTCCTTTTGAAGAACCTCAGCTTCACGACCTGATTGAAGCGTCTTCACTTGGAGAGCACTTTCTTGGGATAGCGCTTTTCTCTTTTCTTGAGCCGCATTAGCTAGGGCCTCTTGTGCGCCGTAACGCTCTTTTTGAGACTGGGCTAGTGCTTTTGCGGTTGCAGTTTCTCCATCTAATGATTGATCAGGCGATGCTTGTCCTTGATCAGACGGTGCTTGATTAGTTACTTGGCTTGAGTCTGACTCCTCAGAGAGGATAAACTCTCCTCTTTCTAGAGCCTCTTTAAAATCAATAGGCCTCGGCTTTCGCCCATTGACAGCCTCGAAGTATTCTAACCATTCGTCTTTCAACATAATAAATCCCCCTAAATTAAAAAACACATGATTAACGTTACTATTTTAACATATTTCAAAACATAAAAATAGGGACTAACAAGAATTCTAAAAACTCTTATTAAATCCCCAATTAATCTTGTTTTGGTGTAACGGACAATAACTGCACAAAACGGTGCTGTGCTGACTCCGTTTCGAGTGACACATTGTCATATCTGAAGAGAATTTCTTCGATATTTGCTAAGCCTAAACCACGACCTGTTCCCTTGGTCGAAAATCCTCTTTGCTTCAAAGGAGCTATGTCAATAGAAGCTTCCTTAGTGGAATTTTCAACAGCAATTACCGACTGCCCCTCCATCTTAAAGATAGCAATAGACAACTTTGGTGTTTCTGACAGAACAGCTGCCTCAATAGCATTATCGCAGAGGATTGATGTAATAGTAATCAAGTCCAAGACACGCATATCTGTGAAGAAAACACCTTCTTCAACCTCAACATGACAATGAATTCCCTTATCAAACGCCTCAGCCAGTTTAGAAGATAACAGGCTCTTGAGTGGCATATTGGTTACATGTGTTAGTTTCGCCAAATCAAATTTCTGTCGCTTCAAATCTGATGCTGAATCTTTAAGGACAGTGTCATAAATCATCTTGATCTGGTCAATATCTCTCATCTGTATCGCCTCACTAAGCGAAATCAGAACATTGGTATAATCATGACGAAAACCACGTAGTGTTTCATAAAGGCTCTCAACTTGCTCAGAATACTTTTCTAAATCATCCAAGTGACGACGATTTTCTTTTCGACGCTGATTTTCAAAGTACTCATCTGCATACTTTTTGACACTATATACAGCAAAAAGGATAGATGCAAAACCAACTAAGGTTACGATAGGACCAGCATAGTAGAGTGAAAAGAATTGCGAAGCTACAACCACAGCATAGTTAAAAATCACATAACTAATCAAGATAAAGTTAGTGAAAAACATAATTCGACTAAACTTACGGTCTCTCTCCAAGACCCTTAAAGATTTAAAGTCAATATTAAGGAGCTTGGAAAGAGCAACAAAGGTTGGAACAATTAGAAGGTCAAAGAAAATAAAATAAAGGTAACTCTTGTTGAGAAAATCTGAAGTGATATTAAAGGCTGGCATCAAGAAATAAGAATAACCATTAAATATCAACAGATAAATGACTAAAGGGTAGAAGGCATAGAAGGCCAACATATTGGCCGTTCTTTCCTTGCCAAAGAAATAGGCATAGAAAAGAAGATAGAAAGGCGTCATAAAGGACAAGCCGACCCCGAAAGAGGAACCGAGTAATCCTCCTAGGAATTCTACTAAGAAAGCCAAGGGGAGAATCAGTCGGGGAACTCTAACCAAACTGGTCTGTTCATAAATCCATTGTATGACGATAAAATGCAAAAGATATTCTAATGCAATTTGAAAATCAATCATCATATGATAGTTAGCCACCTCCTTCTAGTCATGATAGATATATGACAAAAGCCACGCTACTATTTTATCACAATTCCCATCAACAGATGAGATAAAACTGAATAATCATCTCGGATTTCAGAAAATTTTTAATAACTATTAGAGAAGAAGGATAGGCTAGATACTTTAACGATTTTTCAATCGTTCCAAAAGTTCTTTTTTACGTGTTCGCGAAAGGAGGCAAGACTCATCGTCATCAAAGAAAACCATATTAGCGGTACGATCCACACTTGTCACATTGCTGACATTAACGACGAAAGAGCGGTGGGTTTGGAAGAATATATCATCCAGTTTTGCCACCTCTGCAATTTTCCCATAAAATTCAACCAAGTTTGTCTTGGTATGGGCAATCAACTTATGTGGAACAGGAGCTGTCTCAATATACAAAATGTCATTATAAGGAATACTGACATCATTTTTATCCGTTTTAACAGTGAGACTCTGTGTCTTCGTTTCTTGCTCAACCTGTGACTGGGCAAAATCCAAAAGCTCTACCAAAGCTCTCTTGAGATCCATATCTTCCATGGATTTATCCACAAAATCAAGGGCCTGAATCTTATAACGAAAAGTTAAGGGCATAAACTCCGAGTAGGCTGTTACAAAAGCAATTTGTGCTTTCAAATCTTCTTTTCGAATCTCCAAACCAATATCTAGTCCCTGCTTGGTCTGATTTTTGAGGTCAATATCCAGAAGGTAAATCATGGATTTACCTGAACCTCTGTCAGCATCTAACAATTCCTGACCATTCTCAAAGAATGTGATGTCATTAACAACAGCCTTAGACTCCTCGACCGCTTCGTCCAATAAGCGACCAACACGGTGACGCTGTAAGGCATCATCCTCCAGGATGATAATAGAAAGCATCTTATTTCCCTCTTTCTTTCTAATGTACTTAGCATACCTACTTGTCATTTTATCATATTTAAGCGGATATTATTCTTTTTTTCTGTATAAAGTCTTTTTTTAACGACCAAGTTTTTATTTATATAACAATTGTTATATTGTTGTCACTTTATATTCATTTTCAGATGGTATCATTAGAGCTGTTTTTGTTTTATATTAAAAAGGAGAAAGTTATGTTACGTTTTACTGAAAGGCAAGGATTCCATTCGAAGACCCTGTTAACCCTTGCAACTGTTGGTATCATGAGTGTTTTTCTCTTGGGACATTCTCAGACAGCTTCTGCTGAACAGACTTATGTCTCAGACTCCACTCAGGCACTGACCTTTGCTGAACTTGAGACAAGTACAAATCCTGGTACTGGCACTCAAACACATGCTGCTATTGCTTCTGAAGCACCTGCTACCGTCACCACAATCTCACACACCTCTGTGGATGACCAACATACACATGAAAATGATTTTAATCAATCTACCTCAACTACTCCAACTTTTGACGAATTAGCTCAAAATAGTCAAACAGCAAGTAGCACTGTTAATCGTCAGACCGGAGTCAGAACCTATGAGACTAAGATTCCGACAAGTTCAGAAAGTCATTCTAAATCTCAAGAAAATAAAGCAACATCAAAGTCCGAAACTGTCGCACAAGCACAAACTTGGTCAAAAGATGGTGCTACATGGGTTTCAACGACAATTGACAATGGCAATGTTCATAAAATTTTGTCTACCTATTTTCCAAAACCATTAACAGACACAACAAAACCAGCGACTACCGGAACTTCTAAACCTAAAACATCAAGTTCTACGGCTAACCAACCCAAGAAACCAGCTACAGTTGCAAACAAGCCTTCAACAACTGCAACTACTCAGCCTAAGAAGCCTGTGACTACCGAAAATAAGCCCACAGCTTCAGGCCAAGCTACTAAACCAGTTGACCGAGTGGCGCAAGTATGGCAAAAGAACAACGTTCTTGTCAAAGAAAATTACAACACACCTCATTGGTCAAGTAATGAAGCAACCATCTTCATCAAAGCTAAAACACCAGAGATTGTGACTGCTTACAAGGAAGCTATTACCTCTTGGAACAATACTGGAGCCTTTAACTTCCTACTTACCGACGATAAACTAAAAGCTAACATTATTGCTGATGAACGTTATGAAGAAAATGTAGCATCTCCTCTTGGAGTTACCTACTCTACTTATTATGTCCTAACCAAGCAATATAACAATGCTACCGTTTACCTGAATAGCTTCCATGTTAAAAACAACTACTACCAAAAAAATGGTGGTAAACTCCTTAACACTGCCCAACACGAACTGGGACATGCGATTGGACTTGATCATAATAGTGCAGTTGCCTCTGTTATGGAACCTAAGGGTGGAAAAACAAGTATCCAACCTGTTGATATTAACAATGTTAAGAAGCTCTATGGTAAGATTGTTTAAGGTATTAAACCATTATTATCATTTACAAGCAGAACCTGAGGGATCTGCTTTTTTAATAAAGTGAGATGACCATTCAAGACTATTAATTGACTGTTCATGATTTTTTCTTACACTTTTTAAGAATATGTAAAGTTGTATTCCATATTTCTGGTAAAATAGAAAATGTAAAGAGAGACCGGATGAGGCAAAAAGTTATTTTTATAAGTTTTTACTCACTATTCTCATAAACAGAATAAAATATAGTCTAGGAACCCTTCTTAACATTTATACCTATCTTCCCCAAACACTTTTCCCCCATTCCTAGATTTCCAGATCTCTCCTATAATTAACGTCTAGCTACTTTAGTTAGACGTTTTTTCTTTTATCTACTTTCCATAAATACATTTCTTAGGATACTGTAATAGTAATCACTCAAAATAGATTGTACAAAGCTACCATTCAAGACCATTAATTGACTGTTCGTGATATTTTCTTACACTTTTCAATGTTATATAAGTATTTTGCTGATTTTTTTGGTAGAATAGATAGTGTAAAGAGAGAACGAATGAGTTCGAGATAAATATTTTATCATTTAAAACTTATTGTTCTCATGAACGTTTTTTGATAGTCTAGGAACCCTTCTTAACATTTATACCTATCTTCCCCAAACACTTTTCCCCCATTCCTAGATTATCAGTTCTCTCACAATAAAAGCGTCTAGCTCCCCCAGCTAGACTTTTTTTCTTTTCCAAACTTTTGCTATAATAGAACCATACCTATTGAAAGGAACTCACAAAATGACTATAGATCAGCAACTTCTTTGCTATAAACGTCTCCCAAACTGGACAGCCACTACTCTTCCAGAAATGGTGACTCAGAAACATAATACAAAGGTAGGAACATGGGCTAAACTGACCATCCTGTCTGGGGCTCTTCATTTTTACGAATTAGATGAAGAAGGACAGGTTACTGCGGAACATCTCTTCACACCTGAAACAGATATTCCTTTTGTAGAACCTCAGGCTTGGCACCGCATCGCTGCTGCTTCAGAGGATTTAGAATGCTATCTGTCTTTTTATTGCAAACCTGAAGACTACATGGCTAAAAAGTATGATACTAAGGCCCACTCTGAGGTTCTTGAGGCCGTGCAATCTGGCTATATCAAACCTGGTCGCACTCTAGACCTTGGTTGTGGTCATGGTCGTAACGCTCTTTATTTAGCGTCACTTGGACATGATGTCACTGCTGTTGACATTAATAATGAAGCTACCCAACGTATCCAGATGATCGCTGATGAGGAAAATTACAATGTTAGAGCTGGTTACTACGATATCAACCTTGCTGCTCTTCCAGAATCAGAAACCTTTGATTTTATTCTCTCAACAGTGGTCTTCATGTTCCTTGATCCTGACCAAATTCCGGCTATCATCAAGAATATGCAAGAGCGTACTGCCCTTGGTGGTTACAATTTAATTGTCTGCGCCATGAATACTGAGGAGCACCCTTGTACCATGCCTTTCCCATTTACCTTTGAAGAAGGCGAATTGAAAAACTACTATAGCGACTGGGAGCTTGTCAAATACAATGAAAATATTGGTCACCTTCACCGCTTAGATGAATATGGTAATCCAATTGCCCTTCAATTTGCGACTATGTTGGCTAAAAAGGTTAAATAACATACTACTTAGAAAAGTGAATATCAAAGAATGTAACTCTAACTAGGCAGGTGGTACTTCGAGTTTTCTCATCTTGCCTTTCTTCACACTAAAAAAACTAGGTTTCCAATTGGAAATCTAGTTTTTAGTTGCTGACAATATCGGCGTATGCTGATTTGAGATTTTCATTTCCTGTTTCTTTGACGTAGTAAATGCTACCATTAGTAGTTGATGAATAAAGAACAACTGGTGTTCCATCTCTTTTTATGGAGAAGAAATAACGGTGAACGGTCGTACCCTGCCAACGCTCATATACTGAAACAATAGTGTACTCAGAACTGCTATTCCCATTTGCAGCATAGGTTGCGTCCACAACCTGATCACGGTCTGACCCCCAATGGATAGGAATAGTGGAGGCTTCTTTGGTAATTTCCTGATAACCAGGTTGATTCATCTGGTTACCCCAAGAAACCATTAAATTAGCAAGACGACTTCCTTTATCATTGGTCCAACGTGGATTTTCACTCGCCGAAGCACTAGAATTGTCACTTGATATTCCCGTTGATGCGAAAAGCGTGCTAGCCATTGTAGAAGGTCCTTTAGACTGTTGATGTGTTGTCCCTGAAATCAGACTAATTCCTATGGCAACAACAATTGCTAATAGAGAGCCCAGAAGAATATAGATATAATTGTAATTTTTCGAGACTTCAATAAGTCCAGATTGATAAGCCAGTTGTAGTTCATCAGGTTTTGGCTTACGTCCCTGAACTTGCTCAAAACGGCTTATCCATTCTGCTTCTGACAGCTTTCGCATGATTTTCCTCTTCTCTTTATCATTTCACCTTTCATCCTATCATAGAATGCCTTTGATGACAATAGTGTTAAGGATATGAAACTTGCTGTTAACAAGACGATTAAGGATTTAGAAGAGCGAACAGATTCAGACAAAAGAGGAAAATCAAAACACCCATGACTAGTAGGATACTAATCTTATAGCCTAGTGGATTCCTAGGATTTAAACCGGTCCCAAGGCCAATCCTACGGAGGATAAATAAGGGTTCTGAAGGAGACTGATTAAGGCTGTAGCCTAAGAGGTACCTTAAATAAAGCAGGAAGCAGAAACTCACCCCCGGAAAAACGACCAGAGGAAGCACTAGCCCCTGTGACCACCAAATCATGATTGTAAGGATGATTTGCAGCAAAAAGAGAACCCAAAATAAATAATAAATGCGTGTTTGTTTTTTCATTGATTGTCACCTCTCAATCTAAGATAATTATACTCCTCCAAGTTGTTCTTAACAATCCCATAACTCGCCTGACATCTTATTTTCTGCTACAATAGATAAGAAAAATCCAAAGAAGGAAACTGTACACATGAAATTAATTTCTTGGAATATTGATTCCCTAAATGCCGCTCTTACTAGTGATTCTGCACGCGCTCAATTATCACGCGCAGTCATCGATACCTTGGTCGCTGAAAATGCAGACGTCATTGCTATTCAAGAGACAAAATTATCTGCTAAAGGTCCTACCAAAAAGCATCTGCAAATCTTGGAAGACTACTTTCCTGACTATGACAATACTTGGCGTTCTTCTGTTGAACCCGCTCGTAAAGGTTATGCTGGAACCATGTTCTTGTATAAAAAAGAATTGACACCAGTCATTACTTATCCTGAAATCGGGGCGCCTTCAACCATGGACTGTGAAGGGCGCATCATCACTCTCGAATTTGACAATTTCTTTGTGACACAGGTCTACACACCGAACGCTGGCGATGGCCTCAAACGTCTGCTTGAACGTCAAATCTGGGATGAAAAATATGCGGATTACCTAGCTGAATTGGACGCTCAGAAACCAGTCCTTGCGACTGGCGACTATAATGTTGCCCACAAGGAAATTGACTTGGCCAATCCTTCAAGTAATCGTCGTTCACCTGGATTTACAGATGAAGAACGTACTGGCTTCACCAACCTCCTTACCAAAGGTTTCACAGATACCTACCGTCACCTCAATGGCGACGTTACAGGAGCCTATACATGGTGGGCCCAACGTAGCAAAACATCTAAAATCAACAATACAGGCTGGAGAATCGACTACTGGTTAACTTCAAACCGTATTGCCGATAAGGTCACAAAATCAGACATGATTGACTCTGGTGATCGCCAAGACCACACGCCTATTGTCTTAGAGATTGACTTATAAAATAACTCTAGACCTAAATCCCTAAAAAGAGTAGAACTACTACTCTTTTACTATACCCAATTAAGGAGAACTAATGAAAACTAAACTGAATACCACTCAAAAACTCGTTCTGTCAGCTATTATCATGGCTCTTTACATCGCTATTCTCTTTGTGTCACAAGCCATTTCCTTTGGTGCTGTCCAAATGCGTCTGGCCACTGCTCTATATGGATTAACCTATATTTTCCCATTTTTGGTTGTCCCACTCAGTCTCGCTAATGCTATTGCTAACTCATTTGGTGGTCTAGGATTGATTGATGTTGTCGGGGGATTCTGTGCCAGCTTTCTGGCAACTGGTAGCATCTATCTCATCCGTAAAACTAAGCTGTCTAGCTGGTTTATCATTCTCCCAATCCTACTCGTTCCATCCTTAGTGGTGCCAATCTGGCTTAGTGCCTTGCTCAAACTTCCTTATCTTGCTCTCGTTTTCAATCTCCTCCTAGGACAATTAGTACCAGCAATCTTGGGAGCTGTCCTTGTAAGAGAGTTATCCAAACGTGGATACAAAGACTAACAGAAATATCTCTGCAATGTGCAGAGATATTTTTGTTTTTAGTAATGATATGCTCTTTCGTAAGCTTCTTTTGGTGTGAGTTTGTCGCCGAAGATAAGTAAACGGTAGTCAACATTAGTCGGGTCTTTTTGATAGTCATCAACCCAATCTTGGTCCATTTCGAGATAAAGATTATAGGTTCCCAACTTAGTTGTAACAGTCCCCACCTCATAAAAATTTTTGTAACGCTTTTGGTTATCCGATTTTTTCAATTTTTCATACTTATAATAGGTTCTGCCAAAGTCCATGAATTGGAATTCTTTTTTAGCCTTTCCAGAACCCGTTGTTACCTTAATTGTCCCCTGGTTATTGGCTAGGTGTAAATCATAGATATAGTCGCCATGATTATTTTCATAGAAAAAACCTGAGGTTTTACTCTCATTAGCAGATAAAATCTCAGTATTTACAAACTTAGCAGCCTGCCAAGACAGAGGCACACCTTCATACTCACCATCATCCTGCAATCCTAGAAGTGACCAATAATAGCCAACATAAAAGGTATTGGACTTATTACGATCTGTCACCAATTCACCCACCATCTTAAGGTTCTCAGCACCGAGTCGGTAAGGGTTAGAAAGGTAACCAAAGACTGGGAAGAAATAAATGACAACCGTAAAGGTCAAGAGGGTCTTCATATTAATCTTATTGATTGCCCAGAAGAAATAAGCAGCTGAGAACAAGAGAGCGTAAGCAGCACCGTAGCTAAACTTATGAGCGTGAGCAATCAAGAGCAGAATGAAGAAAATAGGTTGGATAGGACGAATCTTGTGGTAGATGATAGAGAAAACATCCTCCTTGTCTTCCTCTGATTTGAAAATCAAAGACAAGACAATAGTCAAGAGAACAAAGAAAGCACCAAAACCGAAACCAACATCATTAGGACGGAAGAAATAAGCCAAAATGGACATATCCATCACCAGAAGCCAAACGGAAGCGAATTTGATTATGTTACTACCAAATTTTTCAGTTGTCTGACTAGGAGTCTTGAGAGGTACCTCAAAAGCCCTTGCAAGAGCTCTTTCCTTAGCCAAACGTTCAGCTTCTATTGCTGCCTTCATTTCCCTCGTACGGCGCTCCTTCTGAAAATAATGCGCAATCTTAGTCGGTTCGTCCTGCCGTGACTTAGTGATACTTATAAAAAGCAAATATTGCATGGCAAAGATAAGGGCTGTGTTCCCACCATATTCCAAGAAAGAACCATTCCAAATACTAGAGACAACCGCAAAGACAATATAGCCTCCAATTGACACTAAAATAGTGAGAAGCAGGTGAATCCAACGAAAACGGTAGGTGTACTTATCCGTTATATCCCGTCCCAAAAAACTGTCACGTGGGTAAAGATACCAAATGACGAAAATAAGTTCAATAGCCTGAACGGCTGTTAGAAAACCAACATAATTGAAACCAAAAATAGCCGCAACAACATTGATGAGATAGGAAATAATGGCCAAAACTCGCAGGCTGGTGCGCTTAGACAATAGTCCGATACTCATCAGGGTAATGGTTGAAAAGGCAGAAAATCCAGCGCCCATCTTATCATCAAAGATAAACACATTGACAAAGGCAAAAATCAAAATCCCCAAGAGAGTCATAACCTGTCTTTGCATTTCTTTTTTCTTTTCTTTCATACTTTCCCTCCTTATGAAAATGATAGCGTTTCCACAAATCTATTTTAACACAAATAGAATCTCCTTGTCCTAAACAAAAAGGGATTCAGTCGCCTGAAAACCTTTTTCACTTGTTATCTATTGTTTCAATCTTTAGAAAAACGAAATCTCCATCAAAACGTTGGATATACTTTTGGAAACCCAATAAACTAAAGGTTTCAATCTCATAGCGAACCTTGTCAACACCGTCATTAGTCGCCTCTTCAAGAAGATTTAGTTTGGGAATATCAGACTCCAAGACATCACGGTAGAGACCCGTATATTCAAAAGTAATGCGAACCCATTCATTTCCCGAAAGCATTGAGAAAGCCTGATAGCGCACTTGCTCGTCTGTAATCAAACGAGCCTCTTGCTCTGGACTGAGCGTGAATGCGATCTTATTTTCCGATTTATGAATGGTCTGGAAACGATCCACACGGAAATAACGGATTTCAGAGAACTGATAATCACAGGTAAAGTTATCATCCAATTTATAGGAAATACAGTAAAAATAGTGGTTGTCGAAGATAACAGAAATCGGAAAGACCTTATATTCCTCCACTTTTTCTCCAGGTTTACGATAACTGAAAGCCAAGGGCCGTTGGTCCACAATGGCATCAAAAATCGCTGAAATAGCTGGTAAGAGTGACTTATCTTGATTTTGATAAATCTTCAATTCTTGATAACTATCTAGCTCTAACTCAGTCAATTGTTTGATGCGTCTGCGTTCCTTGTCGTCCACAGCCCTCTCAACAAAGATGTTAATAATTTCTGATACCTCATCTTTTCGAAGGGCACGACTTTCCAAAAGAATTTTAGACAAGATAACTGCTTGGTTATATTTCAGATTACCATATCCTTGCTCATATTGGGCATGGTAGGAACCATATTTTCTGGAATATTTTACTTTCATATTAGGACGTAGCTCTGACAAATTGTCCTTAAGTTCGCTAACATCCTCTTTAAGTGTACGCTCGCTAATGCCAAAGCGAGCCAGATAGTCCGTTTTTGAAATGTCATTTCCCTTTTCCAATTCGGACATAAAATACAAGAGACGTTTGGTTTTTGATGCTGTCATTATAAAATCCCCCTTTATAATTGAATCTCTTATTACTAAAAAAATTGCTGTCTAATGAATAATTATTTCATTATCATAAGTCCTTCACCAAGAGTAACGAGAAGCAGAATTATAACTCAGATAATAATCCTTCTTCTCCTCATTGTACTCAAAAGATAGTCTTAAAAATTTTGCTTTCTCAATAGAGCTATTCTGATCAGTATAATCAAGATCAACTGTCTTATGCATAGCTCCTGAAGAATGCACGCTTATGCGCCTCTGTGCACTGTCTGCCTGAGGGTGTTCCCTCACTACCTCAGACAAGGGTGTTGCTGGCCCAAAAATTTCTTGGTCTTTAGTACGTAACCGATTAAGCTGTTCTTTTGTCCAGTCACTACTATAATTATCAACTACCGTGACGCCATCAGGTGGATAAGTCGCTGTTCCACCATCATAAACATATTGACCTTCTTTATTTTTGACAAAAGTGAGATCAATATACTCTTTTTCATCTCCCCGGCTATATTCTACCTTTAAACCACTGGACTCCAGCTCGACATATTTTGCCTTACCGTGGCGTTTAATAATTGAGCACAGTGTATCTTTCTTAGGCTTCAAATTCTCAAAGTCTTCTTCAGTCCAGTTATAAGTCGCAGACGCATCTTCGTAATCCCGAGGATCATCACTATCAGCTTTATTCTCCGACTGAGATGCCTGCTGAGTCACCCTGTATTTTTTCATGGCTTCTCGATAAATAGAACCGCCCAAAGTGGCAATGAATGTTAGCCCAATCAAAGCAAGAACAATGGACGCCCAGAGAAACCTTCTCAGTTTTAGCCCTAGCCTGAGGATAATGATAGAAAGCACGAAGCAAGCAATAATCACAGCTAAATACAAGATTACTGGCTGATGCTTTCAAGATAAAATAGCTGATACCAAGCTTACGAGTAAAAGTATCAGTGGAGAAACAAAAGTGAGAAAGACATACCGCTTTTCAGCTTTTTCCTCCTGAAAAGCAGATTCAAACTCAGGTCCTTTGTCACTAAAAGCCGACTCAAAAGAATTCTCACTCTTTATTATGTCATTATCATTGAAATGACTGTCCTTTTCCTTATTAAGCTTCTCACCCCTCCCCAAGATACACTCCAGAAAAATTTACTGGTTTTTACTATTGTAACAAATGAAAACGTTATTTTCTATAGAAATACCACTGTTATCGGTTAGAATAAGCACCCCCTTTGAAAATAAAGGGCTTGTAACTGCTAATTCATATTCTAATTTCAATTTGCTTACCTTTTTGCTTACTTTTAGATAGATTTTAGTGCTTGCTCATAAAATGACGTCGCTTTTTTAGCGTTCTCTTTTGATAAGTGGCTGTAAGTGTCCATAGTCATTGAAAGAGTAGAATGTCCTAGGCGGTGTTGCAACTCCTTATAAGGAATACCCGAATTAAGAAGCAAACTAGCATGAGTATGTCGAAAACCGTGGAAACCTATATTATTTACCCCAGCTTTTTTAAAATGCGACTTAAGTCGTCCCGCTACTGCTTTATAATTTGGATAGGCATTGATGAAATCAGAGAATACCACTGTTTCAGTCCTACCTAGTTTCCAAGCCTCTTGAGTTTGCTTGCGTTGGTATCTTTTCAGCATGGTGATGGTTTGCTGATCTATGTCGATATCTCGGTAACCAGATTTTGATTTTGGACTGTTTAACTCCAGTTCACAGTTTAAAGTCTTTGTTATATGGACAACCGAATTATCAAGGTCAATATCAGACCATGAGAGAGCCAAAGCCTCGTTAATACGGCAACCAGTGGCAAGTAAGAACTTATATAGCGTGATATCATAATAATTTTTATATTTAGTGTTATCCAAGCTATCAAGGTAGGTAAGGAATTGTTTAAGCTCGTCATTATTGAAATGCTTAACTTTGGCTTTCTTATCCTTTTGAGTGTTTCGAGGCAAGACAACGTTATTAGCTGGGTTAGTGGGAATAACTTGTAAAATCACTCCATACTGTAATATACGTTTATTAAGGGTGTGAATTTTGCCGTAATGAAGATAAGCGCCAACTTCACCAGTATTTGTACTGTTTGCCAGCTTATTCATAATAGACTGAATGAGCGGCGTGGTTAGCTTATCCAGTTTAAACCCACCAAACAACGGTAAAACATGGTTGTTTAAGAGTCCTTTTTGTGTCGTTCTTGTATTAGCTTTAACTGTATTTTTGTAGCTATCCCACCATGAAATAGCTAACTCCTCGTATGTTTCTATTGCTACTTCTTTGTAGCGTGTTGATCCATTAGCTTTAAAATCAAATTGCGCTTGTTGGGCTTTGGTCTTGAGTTCTTTCTTTGTCCTAGCGGTTACTTTAGTTGTAACTTTCTTACCAGTGATTACATCAACACCAAGATATATATTAGCACGATAGACGGTTGACCCGTCTTTTTTCTTTATCTCGTTAATTTTCATGATAAACCTTTCTAAACATCAGCAGGCAAGCCGTAATAAAGTTTTTAGAGTGGTTTATATGTTTTAAGAGATAGTGATATATCAATCATTACAACTTCGTTTGTTCGCAAAACGAACAAGCAAATAATGAGCTGATAAAGAATGAAGCTCGAGTGAAGCTAGAGAAAGATGACTAGATTAGTTATTCTTGTTAACCTCGTTTACCTTTGCTAATGCTTGAATTAAGTCGGTAGTCAGTCGATTAAGTTGTTCGCTAGAAAGTTTAACAAGACTTTCGGTAGAAATTTTACTTAATTCCGAAAGTTTCTCATTGACGCTAGCTATTTGAACCTCAAGATTTTTAAATTGCTCCTTTATATATTTTTGTCTTTCCTCTTTGGGCAATTTCATGAGTTCTTCATCACTTAGAGCAGAGTTATGGGGAGTGATTTTCACTGGTTTAATATCTTCTGGATTAAGACACATTCTATCCCAAGCAAGAGCTAGATAATGTTGAGTTAGTTCTGGGTGTTTTTTTATATCTTCTTTTTCAGCCTTACTTAGGTGTTGATCTAATTCTTTCGCTAAATCATCTAAAGCGCCTAAAGGATTATCACTATACCCTAATAAATATGGGACATCTACGCCAAAATAATCGGCCAAAATCTGCGCTTTATCGGGTTTAATTTGACTTTCATTGTTTTCAAGGCGTTGTATTGTACGTTTCGGGATGCTTACTGCCTCAGCTAACTCTTGTTGAGTCATCCCACCGTTTTTGCTTTTTCTTAGCTCTTTTATTCTATTCATAACTTACCTTTCACAAAAATAGTTTAACATAAAACGTCAAAAACTGGAACTTTTTTTGTTTATTTAGTGTTTTTGGTTGACAAACGACATAAAGCGGAATATTATGTAATTACAAAAACGTCAGTTTATGGCGCAGGAGGTGAGAATAATTGTTGATTACAAGTAACCAAGCGAAAGCAATTCGGAGAAAGCAAGCGGATGAAAATCTAACATCAAAGCAAGCAAGCGAAAATATTGGGATATCTCAGTTCACATATCGAAAAATTCGAAAAGGTGCAGAGGTTCGCCCTACAGTTTATCAAAAAGTCATGGAATGGCTAGCAGAAGATTATTAAGAGCAACAAAAAAGGCTTAACAGTCGCCAAACTCACAAGCCTTTTACTCACTATAACTAAAAAAGAAATTACAGCAGGCAAGCCGTAATAAGGTTTTTAGTATCTGTATTTGATACCTCAATTATATCATAGATTGCTGGTATCGTGTACCCCTACTTAGAGGCCACCTCTTAAAAATGGATAAAGCATCACAGAAAATAAACACGCTAGATAACCAGTAAAAAACGAATTGAGGTAATAACATGACAAAGAAAACAGAAAACAAGAACACTATCACTGTCGCACAAAGTAACAAGCTAGGTCTTGAATTGCATGACATCATGACTGGGATGCAAGGCCTACGCAGCCAAGCTAATCTCTTTATGATTGCGAAAAATACTGGAGCAGATAACGGGGTGTTACGCCATGAAATGGATAAGTTTTTAGAACATATCTATGACATGGTAGAAATTTATTCCCGTGACCTAGACAAAATTGCTTTTTATCTGCTCGAGTGTGACAACCCAGAGGAATTAAAAGCATACGAGGCAGAGGAAAAAGGAGAATAAAGCATGGCTACTGAATTGAATTTATCTGCTAGTCAGTTTATTGTCCTAGCTATTATTTTAACGCTCGCCCTAACTGTTCTATGGCTTAAAAAATGCTATTTTCAGCTTGATATAGAGCCTAAAGCTGATACCGTGACAGATAACACCACGCGCAACGTAGGCACGCGTTACGGGGCTTATATTCAAGCTCAAGGAAATTATTACAACTAGAAAGAGGAATATCATGACAGAAAAATTTAACTTATCAGCCGAATGGGCTAAAAACTTTGGCTTATATCTTGAAGAAGCTTACGACACTATGTTGGTTTTTTCCCTTGAAAATAAATTTGATTGTTACCCACCAGAAGACCGCAGGGAGTTAGAAAGTGTGCTTGAGTTTTTAGCGATCGTCACTGGTATGTGGATGAATGGGCAAATTATGGTAAGCAGTCAAGGAACACAAGAAAGAGGTGTAAATGAAAAGGAATAGACTACAAGAGGCAGAAATGGCAGTGTTAACAACTCTAAAGAAAGGCCGTCCTAATACCACGACTGGTGGAGAGATTGCCACTATTACCAATATCCCCACCAGAGAGGTGTATCAAGCCATTCATAACCTATCAACTAAATATAACGTTCCTATCGTCGGTGAAAGAAGCGGTATGCGTAGAGGTTATTTCATTGCTGAGACTAAAGAAGAACTATTAAACGGTCTTAAACCTCTTGAAAGTCAAGTCAGACGAGAATTAAAACGGCTTACCTCTTTAGTAGCTATTGAAGACTTGACCGAATATGAAACATTGCTAGAAAGGGGATAATATGCACATTCTAAGCGAAGAGTACCAGTACGAACTAGCTCAAGGCGTTGTCAGTATCGTAGAAAACGCCATTAAAGCCCGTTCTAAGTATGATAATAAACAGTTAGGGCTAATGACTGCCCAGCAAGCTATGGATGAACTAGGCCTTAAATATAATACTCTAAGACGTTGGGAGGAAGCAGGGCTTAAACGCTACCAGCCACCCGTAGAGGATAGCCGCAAAGTGTATTATCGTATCAGTGACATTTTGGCATTTTTGGGGGTGGAAAATGGCTAAGACTAAAACGAAGACTAAAGTTTATTTTTGGCTCAAATTTGATAAAAAGTTCTTTGATAACTTATTTATCAAACGTCTAAAAAGTGTAAATGGCGGTTATGCTATGACCGTGATCTATATTAGGCTCATGCTTGAAAGCCTAGAAACTGATTGCATCTTGTATTATGAGGGCTACTTTGACAACTTAATTCAAGAGTTAGCGCTAAAGTTAGACGTTAGCGAGGATGATATTAGCATGACAATGTCTTACTTTACAAAATGCGGTCTTATCCAAATTGACACAGACGGAAATGCTAAGTTTCCACAAGCTGAAGCCTTACTTGAACAAGAAACAAACTGGGCACAATATAAGCGAAAAGATCGTAAAGTTGGACAAATTCCAACCAATTTGGACAATGTCCAACCAGTGTCCAACCAGTGTCCAACAGAGAAAGAGATAGAGAAAGAGATAGAGTTAGAAAAAGAGGTAGAGGAAGAAGAAAAAACCACCACTACCACCGCCCCTATTTTTAGCCAAGAGTTTATCAATCTCTATCAGAGTTTTGAACAAGAAATCGGGCGACCTTTATCAGCTATCCAACAACAAGAATTAGGCTATATGCTAGATGACTTTAACGCTGACTTGATCTATGAGGCACTAAAAGAAGCCGTCAACCAAGGCAAGGTAAACTTTGCATATATCAAGGCCATTCTTACACGTTGGAAGCAAGATAACTTGCTAACCGTTGACTTAGTTCGCAACTCAAAAGCGAACCGCAACAAAAAGGCAGAGGAAGACACGCTAACAAGTAACTTCCCACCGCTGCCATTTTAGAAAGGGGTATCTATGACTAAAGAAACAGAAACGGCTATTGAAAAGCCTAATTATCTTGAAATGGCTAAAAGAGTAGCAACACTGGATGAGGTTTGTCCCGTCCACAACGTCCATTATCTGCAGCTTAATAAAGCGGTTTTAATTGCAGGCGAGAATAAACCACGACAGCCAAAGCCTTATTGTCCCGTTTGTGCCAAAGAGGGCATTTCTCAAAAGGAACTATTAGAGATTGAGAAAAGCCAAAACCAAGGTTTATATCTCAAAACTTATAACATCCTTGAAAGTAAAAGCACTGTTCCCAAGGAGCTGAAAGCAGCAACCTTTGATAACTTTATCGATGAAACACCAGAGGAAAAGCAACTCTTAGCCTTTGCTAAAGGGCAAGTCCAAAAGTATTTGAACGGCATGGCAGGAAATACGCTTATAACGGGCAATACTGGGGTAGGAAAGAGCCACCTATCTTATGCTATGGGCAAAGCGATTAACGAGGGCTATCGGGCTAAGAATGAGCCTAAGAGTGTCTTGTTTATCAGCCTTACCGAAATCATCAAGGAAATCAAAAACGGTTGGAATTATGGCCGCCATGCTAGCTTAACCGAGCATGAGGCATTAAACCTTATGACAAGCGTTGATTATCTGATACTGGATGACCTGGGCGCAAAGAACGCTGAAATTAAGCCAAAAGGCGACTGGGAGCAAGATTTTCTGTTTGATATTCTCAATAACCGAGATACTACGATCATCAACACTAATTTAAGCGGTGATGAACTTAGAAAGGTTTACAATGAGCGCAATACAAGCAGAATTTTGAAAGGTCTTGACGGTAATTCATTCAAGGTCTTTGGCATCAAGGATAAGCGCTATAACATTAGCGCCTTGAAACAAAAGAGCTAGAAAGAGAGGTGCTTAAATGGCCTTTACTTTCTCGAAAGAGCTCACTGACTACTATCAAGCAGATACTGCCGCTACTGCTATTCATGGCTTTATATCGGGCTTGTATGAGCAACCAATGATTAGTATCACTTTAAAAAACAGTACCCCAAGATCTAAAAAGTATATGCTAAGCGTTGAATATGAGGCGAAACAAAGCCTTGACAACGCTTTTGAGCGTATATGTAATGGCGTTAAAGATTTTAATAAGGCCAGAGCATTAAGCGCTGAGCTTGATAAACGACAAACTATAAACAATACTAAAAGTATGCTTAATGTTTATAGACGTATGGAAAGGATAGCAGGCAGCCCCTACGTTCCTAACGCAAATAGAACAAGTAATAACGCCTTAAACATCGACATTTCAGCTCTTGAAAATACTCGACAAAACAGAAAATTCATTGCTGAGTTAGAAAGAGACTGCATGAGAGAGGCAATCGAAAAAATTCAACCCCAAGAACTAAAGACAATCTTAGTTGAAAAATACTGCATACCAGTCAAGAAAAGTAACATAGAACTCTATTACGACTTAGGACGTTCTGAAAGTGCCTTTTATCGTGATCTTGATGATGCACTACTGGAGTTCGCAGCAATCTACAAAAACGGAAAACTATTAGCTTTTCTATAAACAAGAAAGAGAGACTAAAAATGACTGAAAACCACTACCTAGAACAAGCGGAAAAAGACAGACTGGAACTTGAACAGCACCGCTTAAATTATATGGCTGATGATACACCTATTGAGCCTAGCAATATTCCTAAACTAATGGAAATAGCTGAAAAGTTACAAGCAGAGGATACCAGTCTGAACATTTATGAACTGTATAAGCACCCAGAAGCGCGTGCTAAACTATTCTCACAGATAACTGAAGCTTATTATATGGCTTTGAATGCTACACCGACACAAGCCCAAAGATTGGCATTTTGCGACTATCTAGAACAGCGATACGAAAACACCTTAAAGAAAATGATTGCCAGCACAGACAAACAGGCACTAGGTGAGTTACTAGATTTGTTAGAGCTACCATCAGAGAGAAAAAGCCAGTTTATCCGAGATATGGCAGTCAGTGGGATACTAGCCAAATATTGAACAGAGAGGTAATAGCCTCTTTTTGATACTTTATCCAATAGTTTTGGTTTTTTCCATATAGGGGGAGATAATGAAGCGGTTAGCGATAGAAACAATCACTAAATCAATGAAGCTGAGAGGAATATCTAAGGGTTATAGTGAAGCATAGGTAATGAAGCGCTTGGGTTGTCTGAGCGCTTTTGACTAGTATAAAAAGAGGATAAATCATGGAACTAATGGAAATCAATGAAAAGCAGACAATCAAGAATGCTAAAAAGAAGTTGCGAGAATACCCACGATGGCGAGAGATTGCGCGTGATAGTGCTGAGCAACGTATAACTGCTAATTACACCTTTGAGCCACGTTCTAAGAACAATAACCGCAGTAACATTGTTGAAACACTAACCCTAAGACGAATGAATGCCATAAATGAGCTGGAAGCTATTGAGGAAGCACACAGAAGTATCATTGATGAACGATATAGGGTTATTATCTATCGCCGTTTCTTACAATCTCCACCAGCACCAAACTGGGCTATCGGTCAAGAATTAGGTTACGCTAAAACAAGATTTCAAGAGCTAGTTAACCTAGCTTGTCTAGCTTTTGCTGAAAATTATCGAAACGGTGAACTTGTTGATTTGCTTGAATAGTTGGGTTGTCCATATATAAGGCGAGGTGTCAAAGTGATAGAAATTGAATTAAAGATGTTTATAGACGTTCTCAAAGCTAGCAACCTAACCAAAGCAAAGCTAGCACACGGCAAAGCTAGGGTATGGCTAGACTTGGATAAGTTGACCATAGTTTATAACGGTCAAGAAACGCCACTAAAACGGCAGTCATTAAACTATGGAGGCTATCGCTATTATTTATATTGCCCTAACTGTGGAGAGGCTAGGACGAGCTTATATTGGTATTGCGAAGCCTTATCATGTCGTAAGTGTCTAGGGTTGCATAATAGAACATTAAACCGAAGCAAGACCGACTGTGTTTATTACTGGGAGCAGGCAGTTAAGGAAGCTCAAAAGATAGTGCCTGAATACGAGGCAAAGGACTACATAACCCCCGATTTTCCCGATAAGCCCAAAAGGATGCACTGGAAAACCTATTACAAGCATAGAGCTAAGTATTATCAATATTGGCGCAAAGGTGAGGACTTATGGTTAAATGGAGCAAGTCGCTTGTTAAAATCTTGATTTTTCGTAACGTTTCGAAATTTACCAACGTCGAGAAATTGAAGAACACTCTTAAATGTGACAACGTTGTCATGTTTGGTAAAGTTTTTAAATTAGACTCCGTGGTTAAATTTGGAAAAGGTTATTAAATTTGTGTACGTTCTCAATTTTTCTAGTTACTCTTTACATGGATCCGAGAACGTTCTTAACCCCTCTAATAAGCCCATAGCACGATTTTATAATAAGGGTGGTGTAATATAACCCTAGACCCATTTTAAAATTGACCCCCGCCCCCTTCTCGTGCCAAGGAGAGCCGCCACAAGGTGTTATCTTACACCACGCGCAATTTTTTCTAGTTTTTTATAGGGTGTCTATACCAATTTATACTGAGGTTTGCTAACATTTTCGCTATAATAGAATTACAAAAAAGATACGTATTTCTGTATCAATTACGAATAGAATATAAAAGGAGGTTGTTTTAGAAAAAACTTTTTCTTCCGTTTTGTCCAACCGTTGGACAAACTTGTAAGTGAGGTAACAAAATGCTAACTTATGACGAATTTAAAGAAGCTATGGACAATGGTTTTATTAAAGGAGATACTGCCCAGATTGTCCGTAAGAATGGTAAGATCCATGACTACGTTTTAGACGGTGAACGAGTTGAGCCACACGAAATATTGAGTTTAGAAAAAGTATCGGATATAATAAAGGAGCTAAAGAGCATTAAAATATGAAAACATTTTACTTTAGCTAGGGAATATAATTTAAAAAAGCCTTGATAAAAGCGACTATAAGATATATAATGATGTTGTATAGGAATATGTATTCTTGTACGATATCTATTTAAGGGGGAATTAAAATGGCAACTAAAAGTTTTACAACAGATTTAACTTTTAATCGACGTTCTGCTGATAATTTAATTTCTGCTTTATCAGAAACTCGTAAATTTAAACGCTCAAGAGATGTTAAAGCGAGTGATATTCAAAGTTTAGAAGAAATCAGATCAATGTTTAAAAAAGGATAAATAGGTGTGTATAAAGTAGTATCGTTGACTAATCTAATAGAAGCATTGGATGAGGAAGAGTTGGGAAAAATAATCTTAAGTTTTAAAAGCAACTCAGCACATCCCAACGATATTGAAATTTTTTTACATAAAAAGGCAATTCAGTTTGAAAGAGCTGCTATCGCTTCGACTTATTTAGTTTTTGAAAGAGAAACCAATATTTTAGTTGGCTTCTTTTCTTTAGCGAACAAACCCTTAACAATGTCAAAGAGAAATTTTGACGCTTTAAGTAATAATCAACAAAATAAGTTAAAGCAACATGGACGTGCTATAGGACAAAAGTTTCAAATTAATAGCTACTTGATTGGTCAGTTAGGAAAAAATTTTTCTAAGGAGGCTTCAAATTTAATTACTGGAGGAGATTTATTAACTTTAGCTTTTGATAAAGTTGAAGAGGCTTCTAATATTATACGTGCAAAATACGTATGGTTAGAATGCGAAAATCACCCTAAGTTGATTAATTTTTATAGCTCTTTTGGTTTTAAAACAATTGCCCCTCATGCTTCTAAGGATGAATTAGTGGTAATGATATTAAAAATTAAGTAATAACGTTGATAAAATATAATTAAAAGACACCCTTGGAGGTGTCTTTTCTTGCCTGCTAAACTCGTACATTGATTGATACCCTAACGGGTATTTTTTTGCTTTCTATTTTGCTAACTTTTGGGGTAAGCAAACGGCAACTTAAGGGGTATGAATTACTAAAATAGCTCACAAAATCGCTTTGTTATCACTCTAATAAAACCTATGAAAAATGAGTTGATATTTTCTATAGAAATACTAAAAAAGCAACCTGAAACAGGTTGCTTTAGAAGGTAGACAGACGATTTAAATGTGTCAAAAACTAAGAGGGCGACACATGATTTGCAATAAATCCTTGATTTACAATCAAAGTTAGCATAAACCGAAATTCTGTCTGTCATTTAATCATTTTCAATTTTTTCAGCTTCGCTACTGAATTTTTGTGCGATGGCTTCGAGAGCCAATTCATCGGTGTCAGGAAGCGTGATGGCATCGTCAGAGATTTCATCAATATTTGCATAGAATTCAATGTGATTCTTAAGATTTTGCAGATGAATAGGGGCGTCTCCACCATATTCTCCATCGAGATTAATCATCATACGATCTTCACCTAAGGGCTCGATATCTAGCGAACTGGTTTTGATATAAGCAACTCTCTTATCATAGATGTGTTTTCCACCTTGAAGAACCTGTCGAATAAGGTCAACCAGCTCAAAAAGGTTGGCTGTTTTAACCATGATTAGGGTAAATTTACCATCGTCCAGTTTAGCATCCGGAGCAATCGTTTCAAAACCACCGACCGAATTGGTCAGGGCAACGAAAATCATAGAAATGCCACCTTCAAAGACGCCCTCATCATGTGTAATGCGAACTGGAACCTTCTTAACTTGAGGCAACAGCTCAGCTCCTTTAACCAGATAAGCCAAGTAACCAAGGACCGTCTTCAATCGACTAGGCACACTATAGGTTAATTCGGTAAAGGAACCTGCAGCCGCAATGTTGATGAAGTATTTATCATCATAGGCACGACCAATGTCCATCTGCAGGGTTTGTTTTTTGGCAATGACTTTGGCTGCTTCAACAGGATTCCCTCTTGGAATCTTCAAAGCACGCGCAAAGTCATTCGTTGTTCCTGTTGGAATCACTGCCATTTGTGGGCGCATTTTGAGCGGAGCAATCCCAGAAACCACTTCGTTAATCGTTCCATCACCACCGGCAGCAATAACCAAGTCGAAACCTGCTTTAGCGGCACGAGTGGCCTCATTTTTGGCTGAGTTTTCATCTGGTGTTGTTTGAAAAGCTGACGTTTCAAAACCAGCACCTTCCAAAATATCCAATACCTCAGCAACATTTTTCTTCATAATTTCTTGCCCAGATGTTGGATTATAAATTAAGCGGGCACGTTTTTGTTTCATATTGAACTCCTATAAATTCAGCAACCAAGCCTCATCCACTACATCAATGCCTAGGCTTTGTGCTTTTTCCAACTTACTTCCAGCATCACTACCGGCAACCACTAAATCTGTTTTCTTAGAGACAGATCCTGTCACCTTGGCACCTAAGGCCTCTAGTTTTGCTTTTGCTTCGCTACGTTTAAGATGTTCCAATTTACCTGTCAAAACAACCGTCTTTCCAGACAAAATGGCATTGTCTGCAACTTTTTGCCCAAGATAGGCCATATTAATGCCATAGGATTCTAGTTCTTTCAAAAGAACTTTAACCTCCTCCTTGACGAAATAACGTTGAATAGACTTGGCGATAACCTCTCCTAATCCATCGACAGCTGCAATGGCCTCAACATCAGCGCTTGCCAAATCCTTGATCGTTTCAAAAGCTTCCAGCAACTGCTTACTTACTTTAGCACCGACATGACGAATGCCCAAACCATAGAGTAATTTCTCAGCAGAGTTTTCTTTTGACGTTTGAATGGCAGCATAAAGTTTCTCGGCAGATTTTTCCTTGAAGCCTTCTAGCTGGAGGAAATCCTGGCTGTTCAATCCATAGATATCAGCCACATCCTTTACCAATTCAGCTTGAAAGAGCTTTTCAACCACTGAAGGTCCCATACCTGCGATGTTCATGGCATCACGGGAGGCGAAATGAATCAGGCCTTCTTTGATCTGAGCAGGACAAGAAGGATTGATACAACGTAGGGCAACTTCATCTTCAAAATGCAAGAGATCACTGCCACACGATGGACATTGCGTCGGCACTTCCATCGGCTCCTGTGTCGTACGCTTACTTTCTACTACACGGAGTACAGCAGGGATAATATCACCTGCCTTGTAGACAATAACAGTATCACCAATGCGAATATCTTTTTCAGCAATATAATCCACATTGTGAAGGGTGGCTCGGCTAACTGTGGTCCCTGCCAATTGTACCGGCGTCAAATTAGCCGTCGGCGTTACCACACCCGTTCGACCCACTTGCCAGTCCACAGAAAGAAGCTCGGCTTCCTTTTCCTCAGCCGGGAATTTATAAGCAATAGCCCAACGTGGTGCCTTAACTGTAAAGCCTAGTTCTTCTTGCATGGCCAAACTATTGACCTTAATGACAACACCATCAATGTCGTAGGCCAAGTGATCACGATCCTGACCGACAGCTTGAATAAAGTCCCAAATCTCATCCATCGATGAAGTGACAATACGACGTGGATTAACTGAAAATCCAAGTTCTGTCACCTCATTCAAGACATCATTTTGCGTCAAGCGTTCCGTCGGACTGGCTTCCTGATAAAGGAAAGTCGCCAAACGACGCTCAGCCACCACTTTAGTATCCAATTGACGAAGGGTCCCTGCAGCAGCGTTACGAGGATTGGCAAATTCTGCCTCACCATTTTCTTGGCGTTGGATATTGATGCGTTCGAATTCAGCACGTGGCAAATAACATTCCCCACGCACAGTAATGTTAAGCGGTTGATCCAACTTCAGTGGAATATCTGAGATACGCTTGACATTTTCAGTGATATTTTCACCAACTGAACCATCACCACGTGTCGCACCGACTTGTAGAATACCATTCACATAGGTCAACGAGATAGAAAGACCATCGATTTTGAGTTCAGCCATATAATCAGCATTAGGAAATTTGTCCTTAACTCTCTTATCAAAGGTATCAAGTTCTTCTCGAGAAAAAGCATCCTGCAAACTATAAAGGGGATACTCATGTTGGTATTTCTCAAAACCATCAAGGACCAAACCTCCCACACGATGAGTCGGACTATCTGCTTGAACAAGCTCGGGGTGCTCAGTCTCTAAAGCTACAAGTTCACGATAGAGCTTATCATACTCGGCATCTGATACCGAGGGATTATCTTCAGTATAATACTCTTTTGCATACTGGTTAAGTTTGGCAACCAGCTCTTTCATTCGTTTTTCCATAGGAACATTTTATCATAAAAGCAACAAAAAACGCCTTTACAGACGTTAATTTAGGAAACAAAATCAATCACTTTGGCTAATTTTTTGATAAGAATGGCACCGACCAAGAGTGAAGCCAATTCTCCCATAGCTACAGAGAACCAAGTTGCCCAAAACGGAGCATGAGCCACCAAGGTCAACTCAGCAGCAATAGTCACCATGAAGAATGAAAAATAAAGGGCAAAATAGACCTGGGCCTTGTCAAAAAGACCTCCAAAAATATCTTGATTCTTAAAGCGGTCAAAGAAATGAACACCTGAGCCGACAAAAACCAAGGTTGAGAGACTACCAACGACCACATCAATCATGTTAAAACTAAAGAAGTTGGCAATCAAACATCCCAAGGTCACAGCAATGATATACTTGCGATTATAAAATCCCAAAAGATTAAACATTTCTGCAATTCGAAACTGGTATGGACCATACGAAATCAGATTAAAAGGTGGCACAATGGTCAAGACCACATAAAGTGCTGCCACAATAGCAATATGAGTTAAATCACGAATAGTTTGATTTTTCATTTTTTCCTCTACAATCTCTCTATTTTTTCTTTGACAAGAACTCATTCCCGCCAAAAGAGCCTGGACCTCGCCAAGCTCTCTTTAGCATCTAAGAATTGTCCTCGTCTTTTTTGTGTTTTGTGCTACCATTACCATCTCCTGAAAAACTATGAATAATGGTAAGCACATCTCCTCTTCGGCTGTGTAGTTCACCTTGTTTAAGTTCCTGATAGGTTGCGTTAAAAATTGCCCCCAGAATCAAAATCCTGGCCAAGAAGATAAACCAAAGCATGAAGACGAAGATCATAATTGACCCGAATAACTTGATATCAACCAATCGACTCAGCGTACGAATCACATAGGTCCCAAACAAATTGCTCAAATACCCAATCACCAAGGTTGTAAAAATAGTCCCCGGCATGATATAACGGATTTTTCGAATCTTCACATTTGGAAGAATGAAATAAAGTACCATGACTCCCAGAAATACCACTGCAACGCTCAAGGGCTGAATACTATTCAAAATCAGTTGAGTCAGGTTAGACCCAATAGGATAGGTCTGATTGATAACTCGAAGGACCGACTGAACAATTGTGGATAACATAAGCGCAAAGGTCAGCAAAAACAAGATAACCAAACTCAAGAGTCCACCAATGATATGACTGATAAAGACATCTCGGTGTTCTGAGGCACCATATACCTTATTAATGGCCTTTTGAAGTGATGATAAGGACTTAATCATGGTCCAAAATCCTGTCAAAGAGGCCACTCCCAATAATTGTCCAGAAGGTGTGGAGAAGACATCCTTGACAACATTGGCTGCAGGAGCATAAAACTGCTTGGGAAGATGCTCACTCATAAAATTCAAGAGATCAGTGGTATCAATATTCAGATAGGGAAAGACATTGGCTGCAATGACAATGAGCGGAAAGACCGTCAAAATCAAATAATAAGCCACGGCAATAGTAGAAATATCTATCTCTGCACTACGATAATGTCTAAGGTAAACCTGCAAAGGTCGCCATTGAAGCCTATCTAGGAGACGGGCCATTATGCCTTGTCGTTTCATACTAATAAGTTCTTTCTTGGCCTTGAGAAGTCAAAATGACTGGACCATCTTTGGTAATCACAAATTGGTGTTCGTATTGGCAGGAAAGACCGCCATCAAGCGTTTTATGTGCCCAACCCGTTTTAAGGTCTGTATCAATTTCCCAAGTTCCTGTGTTAATCATTGGCTCGATGGTCAAGACCATTCCTTCTTTAAGGCGGAGACCACGTCCAGCTACCCCATAGTTAGGAACCATTGGTTCTTCGTGCATTGTTGGTCCAACACCATGTCCAACCAAATCACGAACAACCCCGTAACCACGACTTTCAGCATATTCTTGAATAGCTGCACCGATATCACCGATACGGTTACCAACTACCGCTTGTTCAATACCAAGGTACATAGCCTCACGAGTTACTTCCATAAGGTTTTTAACTTCATCAGAAGGTGTCCCAATCGCATAAGCCCAACATGAGTCAGCCAAACCACCAGTGTAAGATTCTGTGTACTTTTTAACTTGAGCAACATTGTCAAAGTTCAATTTTGATACATCAAGAATGGATTTGTCAAGAGGTTCTGACAAGACCATATCAACTTTCAAAAGGTCGCCATCTTTCAAAGTATAGTGACGTGGAAAGGCGTGTGCTACTTCATCATTAAGGGAACAACAAGTAGCATAAGGATAATCCATAACGCTTCCTTCAACTCCAATTTGAAGAGGAAGAACATTTTCTTCTTTACAGCGACGACGCACATACTCTTCTACTTCCCACATATCCACTCCTGGTTTCAAGAGGTCACGTAGACCAATGTGGATGCTGGCAAGAAAATCTCCTGCCTTATCCATTGCTTCAATTTCACGTGCTGATTTTAATGTAATCATTGTTTTCTCCGTTTTCTTTATATCTTTTATTTTTTATTCATTACTATGTTTTCTTAACCACAACAACTGATTTGCAGACGGTATGATTCCCATGAGTAACCATAAGGTCCAGATGGGCTCTACGTCTGGTCTCAGCAATAATACTCGGGGTAATCGTTACCTTATCATCAATCTGAGCCGCTTGAAGAAAGTAAAACATCATCTCTTCAATCACTAAGCCCTTCTGCGCCTGTTTTTCCATGATTCGATAAACTACTTCCTTAACCATCTCCGCAAGAACACCTTGGGTAAGGTTACCAGAATTATCAATCATGGTTGGTTCCACCTCAAAGTTAAAGGCATGCTTGTCTTGGTTCAGATTAGCTATCATTTGATCGCTAAAGGTGTGCAAATCGCCACGATTATTGTCTTGAAGTTCCTCTAAAACCTGTCGACGGGTGATCGTCCCTAGATAATGTTTTTCGTCATCCACAACAGGAATCATATCATAGTCTTCGAAAATCATCTTTTGAGCCACGGTCGCTAAACTAGTCTCGAGTCTGGTCACCGTAGGTTTTGTCATAATAGCTTTAAGCATGGTCGTTGGATGCTGGTTAGCCACATCACGCATGGTCACAATTCCAACAACCTGATTGTCATCAGACACAATCGGGAAACGAACGAGATTAGTCCGCTTAACCACATTCTGATAGTCCCTAACAGTCATTTCAGGAGTCATGTAAGTGTAATCTTCTCGTCTTGTATAAACCTGAGCAACTGGCTTGATATCTGTTTTAATCCGTACATTTGACAGGGCCTGGTTAATCATCGTTGCCACAGTAAAGGTATCATAGGTTGTAACCATGACTGGAAATTGTCTCAAGCGAGAAAGTTCCTTAACCCGCTCAGAAACCTGAAATCCCCCTGTTACTAGGATAGCATTATTATGCTCGAGGGCCAATAATTGAATATCTTCACGGTCCCCAACAATAAGCAAATCTCCCTTTGTTAAATAACGCGTGATATTTTCAATAGTCATGGCACCAATGTAAAATTTACTGAAAACACGGTCCAAACCTTCGTGGCCAGAAATAACTTCAGACTCTGTAATCTCAGCAATCTCTGCAAAAGTTAACTTGTCAAGACGTACTTGAACTTTCTTTTCAATGCGAACAGTACCGCTACGAGGCCGAGTCTCTACCAATCCTCGATTTTCAGCCTCTTTAATGGCTCGGTAGGCTGTTCCATCAGACACCTGCAAGTGGTTAGAAATACTACGTACACTGACACGCTTACCGATAGGCAGAGCCTCTAAATAATCTAGAATTTCTTGATGTTTACTCACTATTCTCCTCCTTCTCAAAGCGGAGATAATCACGCATGGCACGGGTGTATCTATCGGCTCCCTTAAAGCGAGACACGAGTTTAAAACCAGACTTTTCTGCCACACGAATAGATGCTTTATTTTCCAAATGGGCTATAAGAATGATACGTTCCATTCCCATAGCTGATAAGGCTAAATCCGTTAGACAAGTGACTGCCTCCGTCATTAGACCTCGTTCCCAGAAAGAGGCATTCAAAAAATAACCAAGTTCGGCAGTCCGTTTCTGGACATCTATCTTTTCAAAACGAATAACACCAATCATCTTACTCGACTCTTTATCCAAAATGGACCAAACACCCAAAGGTTCTTTCATGAAATAATGGACCAAAAGGCAATCCGTCTCCAGCTGAGTTTTGGTTGATGGAAAGAAAAAGCGTAGGTTCTGTGGATTTGACACTATTTCGTGCAAGTCAAATCGATCTGAAAAGATGAGTGGCCTAAAAGAAAGGCGTTCTGACTCAAAGAAGGCAAAAGCCCCCAGACTAGTCCATATATCCATGAAAGTATTATAACACAGTTTTAAGAATGGAAAAAGGCTCAACCACAAGGGATTGAACCTTAGACTTAATCTTCGATCAAAGTAATATCTGCACCCAGATCAGAAAGTTTTTCGATGATATTTGAATACCCACGAAGAATATACTCAATATTCGTGATTTCGGTCTGACCATCCGCCATTAAACCTGCTGTAACAAGAGCTGCACCTGCACGCAAATCACTTGCCTTGACTGGGGCACCAGAAAATTGTGTCGGTCCATTATAAACAATTTGACCCCCAAGAACCTGAATATCTGCTCCCATACGAGCAAGTTCAGGAACGTGATTCACACGCTTTTCATAAATGGTATCAATGATTTTTCCTCGGCCTCCCGCTTTCAACAATAAGGGAGTCATGGGTTGTTGTAAATCAGTCGCAAAGCCTGGATAAGGTGATGTCTTAATATCCACTGGTTTTAAATCAAATTGTTCTTCGACAAAGATAGAATCCTCTTCAACCGTCATACGAACACCCATTGACTCAAGCTTAGCAATGAAACTTTCGAGATGCTCATAAAGAACATTTTTAATCTTAATTCCCTTACCAATTGCTGCTGCCATAGCAATGTATGAACCTGCTTCGATGCGGTCTGGAATAACTTGGTGACGAGTACCGTGCAAGCTATCAACGCCATCAATCGTGATAACCTCAGTACCAGCACCACGGACATGTGCTCCCATATTATTGAGCAAGGTTGCTACGTCAATAATCTCAGGTTCGCGCGCTGCATTTTCAATAACAGTACGTCCTTGAGCCTTAGACGCAGCCAACATAGTATTAATGGTCGCTCCGACACTCACGGTGTCCATATAGATATGAGCCCCTCTAATACGTTGACCTCCCTCAGTGGCAATACGCATAGACTCGGCTTCATAGGAAATCGTAGCGCCCATAGCTTCAAAAGCCTTTAGGTGAAGGTCGATAGGACGTGGACCTAAATCACATCCTCCAGGAAGTCCCACTGTAGCTTGACCATAACGGCCAATCAAGCTGCCATAGAAATAATAAGAAGCACGGAGTCTACTAATCTTACCAAATGGCATCGGCATATCTTTAACGCCTCGAGGGTCAATTTCAAGCGTTTCGCCATCACGCTTAACCGAACCACCCATTAGCTCGATAATTTCAATTAGATTATCGACATCACTAATCGCTGGAACACCGTCCAAAGTCACTACCCCATCCGATAAAATAATGGCCGGGATTAAAGCAACAACCGAATTTTTAGCCCCAGATACTGTAACTTCTCCTTGAAGTTTCTTACCCCCATTGATAATAATTTTACGCATACTGTTCAATCTTTCTTATACTGGAATATTAGCCTTTTAATTCTACCATAGATTGAGGGGCATGACAAATTAAGAAGTTAAACAATTATCGGACAGTTTCACTTGATAGTTTGAACCATCCCTTAAACCGTATAGCACCATCCTGGTCTGTTCGTAAAACTCTAATGTTTCGGTCCTTAAAACGCTCTAGTGTTTCCTCATTAGGATGCTTATAGCGATTATGTTCGCCAGCTGAAATAAGAGCGATTGAGGGCTGTATCTGGTTCAAAAACATTTCAGACGAAGACCCTTTTGATCCGTGGTGTCCAGCCTTAAGAACACTTACTTTTAAATTAGGATAGCTATCTATCAACTCCTTCTCACCCTCTTTTTCCAAATCACCTGTAAAAAGAAAGCTAGTCCCTAATAATTTTCCATAGAGGACAATGGAGTCATTATTGCCACCATCACCGACTTTTTGAGGATACAGAACCTGTAAATGATTTCCCATTATGGGCAATTTATCACCAGCCTTTAGAGGACGGACTGGACGCTTCAGTTCCTGAAGGCGTTTAACAAAACTAGTCTTAGTCAAGGCTCCCTGACTGACACAAATTTCCTTAATATTAAACCGTTTAGCCACTTCCTCCAAATCGCCAATATGATCTGTATCCGTATGAGTAAGAACCAAATGATCGATACTAGACACTCCTCTAGCTTGCAGGTAGGGAATCACGGTTTTCTCGGCATTGCTCGTCTGGCTACCCTTTTGCCACTTTTCCTTAGAGCCAAAAGTCACCTTACCACCTACATCAATCAGAACTGTCTCACCTTTTACACTTCTCAGAAAAATACTATCTCCCTGACCAACATCTACCACAGTTACCTCATTAGTCAAGGGATGTTTGACCCAAATCATCAAAAGACTAAAAGCGATTAAAAGACAAATCCTTATCTGAGGCTTTTTCCAAAAATCAAAGAGAAAAATTAAGACGGCTATCATCAATCCGAACTGAAAGAGACTGGGTTTTCCTAAAACCAATGGCTGACCAAGCCAAGATTGTATCCAAATTAAAAGGGATTCCATCCATTCAAAAAGCGGATTGAGTTGAGTCAGGACAAGAAAGCCCGAGAGTGCAAAGAAAACCGTCAAGACAGGTAAGAGAAAGCTATCAAAAAGTATGGAGAATAGGGCCGTTAAGACTAAACTAAGGGGTTGAAAGGTCCCATAATAATAAGTTAGAAATGGCAAGATTCCTAGACTCAATACTAGACTTGTATAGATGGACTTCTTCAGAGAGGACAACTCCTCAAAATCAAATAAGCACAACAAGAAAGCGTAAGAACAACTTAATATACCTCCCACTGTTAAAAGAAAATGGGGTAAGAAGAGAAATAAAAGAAGTAGAGTCATTCCCATATTATCAAGCTTTTTAAAACCTAACTCAGCCAAAAGACTTTGTATTAAGGACCTTAGTACCGAAGCTGTCCATCCTGTCATTAGCCCATAAAAAAGTGAAAATGGCACTAAGATGATAAAAAGATAGTCTTTAGGAAGGCAAAGACGTAAAAGACCATAGCGAAACCATCCTAGGAAAAAGCCCACCTGCATGCCTGAAAGTGCAAAAAGATGAATAATCCCCAAGCTAGTATAGAGCTGGCTCTGCTCGTCAAACTCTTTGTCCAAATACCCAAAGAGTAGGCCTGTCATATAGTGTCTCATCGGATTAGGAAAATGTGTCTGAATATGAACCAGGGCCTTCCTTCGCAGTTGATGAAAAAAGGTTAGTGGAGAAATGGATTTCAGGGGTGCCACACTGTCCAAGCGCTCAATCTTAGCAATACGATAAATACCCTGACTAGCTAGGTAAGACTGATAATTAAACCCTTGAAAATTACGCTGACCCGTTGCTGGTGATAACTTCATTTTCCCCCTTAAGACAGGTGTCCGACAAACTGTCTTAAAGTAATGTTGCTCCCTTTCTGACTTAAGTCGGTAAAAAATCTGATAGGTTTGCCCTTTTGCCTTACCAATGGCTGATAATTGCTCACCACTCACCGAGATTGTATCTGCAACCAATACTACCTGTTTGATTTCACTAGGAGCTTGTTTATCTTGTATAGCAGCTCTATGATGCAGGAATAGAAAGTAAGCTAGAAAGAAAGCACCTATAATGCAAACAAATTTAAGAGATACTGTGTTCTTCCAATGATGCTTAAAGAAGCACAGCAATAGAAAGACAAAAGCCCCAATCGCATAGGGATTAGTGGCAAAAATTGTAAAATAAAGGGCGGCAATCAAAAGAGCCAAGGAAAAAAGATTGACTGGAGCCTTTTTAAGCCACATAAATCGATTCTCTGATTTTTTCTAAAGTTTTATCGCCAATTCCTGAGACATTTTTTAAATCATCTACAGATTGGAAGCCACCATGACTTTCACGATAGGCAATAATGTCTTCTGCTCGTTTGGCACCAATTCCTGAAATGGTTTGTAGCTGCTCTGAAGTCGCAGTATTGAGGTTAATCTTGCCATCTTTTTGACTCGTTTTCCCTCCCTTATCAGAAGCCGCCCCTGAGTCAGATTGGCCTATCACTGATACACTTTCGTCCTTGCTCGCCACATAAATGACTTCTTCATCTGACAAACTTGCGGCCAAATTGACACTCTTAGCGTCCGCATTCTCAGTCATTCCTCCAGCTGCCTTGATAGCATCCGTCACCCGAGAACTTGCTTTTAGCGTATACACACCTGGCTTTGTCACCGCCCCCTTGACATCTACAGTTACTTGCTCACGTTGTGTATCTGTTGCCTCAGTCTTTGACTGAGCAGGTCTTTCAGAAAGAGCTTTTGAACTTTTCTGTGAAGACGAGGTTGATAGAGCAGAAATATCTGTGTAAGACGTTTCCGCCTCCATGCTATTTCCAGCGCCACAAGTCAGCCACAGGAAGAGACAAAAAATGACCAAGAGTACACTGATGATCCCCACAAAAAGACGATTGTCTTTGACATAAGCTAGAATTTTTTTCTTCACGCTACTCTCCTTAATTGATATCTTTTCTTTTTATTCGTAAAAATCTAGAAAAAATATCAAAAGGATAAAAAACTCCATCAGATTGACATCTGATAGAGTTCTTTGCTTATTTCTGTGTCTCTTTGGCACGGTGTTTTTCAGGATTCCAAACAAAGCTAGCTACATATGAGAAAGCCATAGTTAAAATCACCGCAACGATAGCAACAAGGCCAAGTGGCACACGGTAGATATAGGTCAATGGGTTTGGTTTCTTACCTGTTTGATAGCTCAAAGCTTCTTCATCAAGGCGATCAAATTCAGACTGGATACGACGGGCAACCTCTTGAATATTCTCATCATTCAAACGCTTCAAATCCGAAATATCAATAGGATTTCCGTAGTTCATATCCACACGTTCACCTGTCAAGAGACCCTTAAGCTCACGAGGTCCTTGATAAACAACTGGCATAATTTTAACCTTTGCCATTTTAGCGATAACCGCAACCCCACCCTTAACATCAGAAGAATGACGGCTACCACTTGGGAACATAATCAAACTACGCTTGCTCTTTTTAAGCATATTAACAGGGTACTTAATAGCCTCCTGACCAGGATTTTCACGGTCAATCGGGAAAGCCCCACACATACGAATCCACCAACCAAAGATGCGACTCTTGAAAAGCTCTTTCTTAGCCATGAAAATAAACTGCTTTGGGCGAGCTGAAAATGCCATATAAACAGGGTCCCACCAAGTTCGATGAGGAGCAACCAAGATGTAGTTCTCATCCTTACTCAATAACTTGTCACGATTGTGATAATGGGCATTGCCATTAATAATCCAAAGAAGGAAGACAACAAGCCCACGTAAATAAGCGTAAAACACGTTTTTACCTCTTTTTCTACAATTTTTTATATTATACTAGAAAAACGCTTTTTTTTCAGTAAAATACCAGTAAAAAAATTATGCAAAAATACATGAAAACATTATGGCACTTTCTCTTAGTTTGAGATATAATGTAATCATGAAAAGAAGTAATGATATTTTAGGGAATAATCGAAAGACACTTAATATATGTCTTATTATAGCTAACCTTGCTGTACTTGTTGTTTTAGGTTTTGTCCTATTCCAGCACCAAAACTCTAAGGTTAATCGTATGGTTAAGACACCAAAAAACGAACAAGTGTCTAAGGGTTCAAGTAGCTCTTCAAAAAAAGCTAAAAAAGAGGATAAAACACAACTCAAAAAAGGAAGCAACCACAGCATTGAGGCGTCTGACTACGCCTATGATGTCACTGCCGTTAATAACACTATCCGAGGGAAATCAGATGATGTTAAGGGTAAGGTGGTCTTTTTAACCTTTGATGATGGGATTGATCCCACTTTGACACCACAAGTCATGGATATCCTGAAAGAGTATGGCGTTCACGCAACCTTCTTCCACATCGGCTATACCATTACACCTGAAAATGGGGACATCCTCAAACGCCAAATTACTGAAGGACATGCCATTGCCAACCACAGTCTTAGCCATAACTTCAATCTGCTTTATCCAGGACGTGTTCCTAACCAAAGTCAGATTACTACTGAGGTCGACCAAACTATGGCTAATTTCAAGGCAATCTTAGGTAAGGATTTCAAAACAAGAATTTTCCGTTACCCTGGTGGTCATATGTCATGGCAAGGCCTAGAGGGAACCGACCAAGCTCTTGCTAAACAAGGCGTTCAGTGGATTGACTGGAACATGCTCTGTGGAGATGCAGAACCACTCTCTGTTCGTCCAACCACATCTGAAAGCATGATGGCTTATATGGATGGTTCACAGAAATATTTCCCTGAAACTACTGTTAAAGTTGTATTAATGCACGATACAGCTGGTAAGGAGCTGACTGTTCAGACCCTTCCACAAATTATCGAATATTTCAAAAATCAAGGATATACCTTCGGTGTCCTAGAGTAATCACTCGCAACAGTTCCTTTGGGAGCTGTTTTTTGTTACAATAAAAACTATGACAAATCCAATTTTAAAAGATGGAGAACGCATTGACCAGCTCTTCTCCACAGATGTGAAAATCATTCAAAATAGGGAGGTCTTCAGCTACTCTATTGATAGCGTCCTCCTCTCTCGGTTCCCAAAAATTCCAAAGAAGGGATTAATCGTTGACCTCTGTTCGGGAAATGGTGCCGTTGGCCTCTTTACCAGCACACGCACTAAGGCGCCGATTACCTTGGTAGAGTTGCAAGAACGCCTGGCTGATATGGCTAAACGCTCCGTCACTCTCAACCAACTAGAGGACCAGGTGACTGTTGTCAATGACGACCTGAAAAATTTGCTTGACCATGCGCCACGATCTCAGGTGGATCTTATCCTCTGTAACCCTCCCTACTTTAAGGCGACAGAAACTTCCAAGAAGAATCTGTCAGAGCACTACCTCTTGGCTCGTCACGAAATCACGACGAATTTGGAAGAAATTTGTCAGGTTGCACGTCATGCTCTAAAATCTAATGGACGCATTGCCATGGTGCATCGCCCTGACCGCTTTTTGGATATCATCGACACCATGCGCCAGTATAATCTAGCACCTAAACGCATGCAGTTTATCTATCCTAAAATGGGACGTGAGGCTAACATGCTCCTGATTGAAGCCATTAAAGACGGGTCAACGGATGGCTTGAAAATCCTCCCACCTCTCTTTGTGCACAAGGAAAATGGTGATTATACCGACGAAATCTTTGAGATTTACTTTGGGAAAAAGGCTGAGGGTGAGTCCTAAACGATGACAGAAAAGGATAGCAAGGCCTACATGTATGTGGTTGAGTGTGCTGATGGCACCCTCTATACAGGCTATACCACAGATGTCGAACGCCGCCTCAAAACCCATAACTCAGGCAAAGGCGCCAAGTATACCAGAGCTCGCTTACCAGTTAAACTCCTCTACTCAGAAGCCTTCACTAGCAAGCCTGAAGCCATGAGCGCCGAAGCACTCTTTAAGAAAAAAAGCCGAGAGAAAAAACTGGCTTATATCAAAGAACACACGGAAAAATAACCGTGTGTTTTTTTGATATGTGAAAAAACACTCTATTTTCATAGAGCGTTTTCATCTTTATTTATCACCCTTGTTACGGATAACAAAGCCGTTTTTCTTTTCGCTTGAGGTACGGTGTGGACGTTTGTTGCCACGATTTTCGAAGTCACGGCTGTTTTTCTTAGACTTGCGTTTGAAGTCACGATAGCCACCGTCACGGTCATCACGGTTACGGTCGCCACGGTATCCACCACGACGGTTATTGTCACGGCCTCGGTTGCCACGACCACCTTTGCCTTTACCGCCAAAGCTACCACCTGATGGTTTAAATGGCAATGGTTTTTCACGCGCAATTTCCACTTCTGGCATTGTTTCTGGGTCTTGAACGGTCAAGCTCAAGATGTAGAGAGCCAACTCTTCAGGTGTGAATTCTTGAGCCAATTTAACGGCATCGCCCTTAAACTTGTCAAAGTTAGAACGGATAGCTTCATCCGCAAAGTCACGTTCGATTTTCTTAAGAGCAACTTTCTTCTTAGCTTGGAAGGCTTCTTGAGCTGTTGGTGGCTTGAGACCTTTCATGCGTTTCTTAGTCAAGTTTTCAATGATACTGAGGTAACCCATTTCGTTAGGTGCTACAAAAGTAATTGATTGTCCTGATTCTCCTGCACGTCCAGTACGCCCGATACGGTGAACATAGCTTTCTGGGTCTTGTGGGATATCGTAGTTGTAGACGTGAGTGACACCTGAAATATCAAGACCACGCGCCGCAACGTCTGTCGCAACCAAAATATCGATTTGGTCGTTCTTGAAGTCACGAATCACACGAAGACGTTTGTTTTGGTCGAGGTCACCGTGGATACCCTCTGCACGGAAGCCACGAAGTTTCAAGCCACGTGTCAACTCGTCAACACGACGTTTGGTACGTCCAAAGACGATTGACAATTCAGGTTGGTCAACGTCCATGAGGCGTGTCATGGTATCAAATTTCTCTTGTTCCTTGACTCGGATGTAGTATTGATCAACGTTAACATTGGTCAATTCTTTAGCCTTGATTTTCACATGTTCAGGATCTTTCATGAACTGAACGCCGATACGTTTGATGGCATCAGGCATTGTTGCTGAGAAGAGAAGGGTTTGGCGGTCTTCTGGAACTCGGCTAATGATAGCTTCAATATCTTCAAGGAAGCCCATGTTAAGCATTTCATCAGCTTCATCCAAAATCAAGGTTTCAATGTGGTTAAGTTTAAGAGCCTTGCGTTTGATAAGGTCAAGGAGACGACCTGGTGTCCCTACAACGATATGGGCACCTGAACGGAGGGCCTTGATTTGTTTCTCAATGCTTGAACCACCGTAGACTGAACGCACCTTAACGCCCTTGTCACGACCGAAACGGAAAAGCTCCTCTTGAGATTGCACTGCCAACTCACGTGTTGGCGCAATAACAAGGGCTTGGATTGTGTTTTCTTCTGTACGAATTTTATCTAGGGTAGGCAAACCAAAGGCAGCTGTTTTACCAGTACCAGTCTGGGCCTGACCGATAACATCCTTACCTTCAAGAGCGAGTGGAATGGTCAACTCTTGGATAGGCGATGGCTTTTCAAAGCCGGCAGCTACAACAGCTGATTGGATGTTTTCTGATAGGTTTAAATCTGTAAATTTCAAAGTATTCTTCTTTCTATGTGAAGGTGGTGCGAAGCCACCTTATGAGACTTGGTTGGGTAGTTCTTTGTCTACCTACATTTAACAGTCGTTAATTTAACAACTCATCTAGTCTATCATATTTGATAACAAAAAGATAGGAAATAACGTTTTAAAATCGCCTCCAATTTGAGAAGACAGTTTCAAAGATTGATTATCGTTTATGGACCAGCCAACGTAGGAATTGAGCCAGAGCCACACAAAGAATCACACTACCAATGATGATGAAAATCCAAGCAGGGCTGACAGTCATAAAAGGTAGGGGAACATTCATTCCAAAGAAGCCTGTAATAACAGCAAGCACTCCCAAAAGGACCTCGATAATGGTCAAATTACTTAAGTTGTTATTCAGATTGTTATTCAAGATGTTGTTATAAGAACCTGACAATTGCTGCAAGACCTGAGAAATCAAATCCGTCATAGCAACAAGCTGTCTAGCTTCAATCATGGCATCATCAAACTGTTCTTTTTCCACCTCGTCAAGACGTCGGTAAATGGCATGTCCCTTGATGTGTTCCAGAAGCAGGCGATTTTGTGTGGCTGCAGCTACCAAGTAAACCATGCCTGTTTCTAAATCTGAAAGGTCGTAAAGATTCTTACTGGTCGTGGTCCGTCTTAAGCGTCGGCTGACCTCGTCTTTTTGCTTATCCAAACGTTCAATGACAGGATAATAAGCATTTGAAATCATCTCAAGTCCTGCAAAGAGTAACTTATAAATGGATAAATCTTCATGGTTATCCACATAGTCTTGCATCTTGCTTATCACATAAGCGTTATCCTCGTTACTAATGGTCACCAAACGTGTATCTTGTACAATAAAGGTCAGAGGAATGGTTTCATAATATTCCTTGTCCTTCTCAAGAGATAAGACATTGTAGATAAAGGTGATAGTCCCATTCTCACGGTTGTAATCCATGTGAGCACGTTCATTTTTATCCAAGGCATACTCTATGGTTTCCTGGTCAATATCGTACTTGGTATAAAGGTAGGATTGCTCAGAAATAATGTCTGAGTCAATATTAATCCAGTGACGCTTGTAACCCAGTTTCTTTTCAATAAACATTTTTCATCTCCATTACTCTAGTACTGCTGCTGCCAAAGCTTGCTGAATCTCGAAGACATTATTGTCACTCTTGAATTGAAGAACCTCTGCAGGCTCAAGTGCTGATGAAATCCAAATCTTAAGTTCAGCATCTAAATCAAAATGCCCTGAGCTCTCTACAGTAAAACGAGAAATTGAGCGGTAAGGTAGCGACTTGTAAGAAGTCTTCTTTCCTGTAACACCTTGCTTATCCACTAAAATCAAGCGTTTTTCCGTAAAGACGATTAAATCACGAACCAAGACATAGGCCAAGGCTACCTGCTCACCTGGAATTAAGATGCCTTCCAATTGGCGTTCGACCTTGTCATTATCCTTTTTGGATGCATTACCAATTAGCCCTGAAAAAAGTCCCATAATGTTTCTCCTTTATAGCATAAAGATTATTCTTGCTTTAACTATACCACATTTTTAAGATTTCAGGCACTTGCAGAAATCTGGTCTTGGTAGTACAATTAAGGTGTCACAAGAGGAGCGATCGCTGAGAATGGCTAGCTTGGAAGGGAGTTACTTTCAAGAACTAGCCTAAACTCTTACCACCTGATCAGGTTAGGACCTGCGTAGGGATGTGTCTCAAGATAGATTGAAATAGAGGAACTTCTATGACGACGTTTTGATGTGGCAAAAAAATAGCCAATCAAGACGATTGGTATAGGAGGTTTTTTATGTCGAAAACAAGTATTCGACCAATGATTGAGGTTGCACTTTTTGCAACTATTGCTTACATTCTCGACTTGGTTACTCAACCCATGTCCATAGGTCCTTGGATTTCCCTTTCCTTTAAAATGGTCCCTATCTTCCTCCTTAGTTTTCGCTGGGGAGTTGGAGCTGGTGCAATGGGAGGCCTTATCTGGGGATTACTCCAAGTGGTGACAGGACAAGCAGCCGGCGGTTGGCTAACCCTAACACAAGGTTTTCTGGAATATTTTGTTGCCTTTAGCCTTATTGGGATTAGTGGTGTGGTCAAACCAGCCCTCGATAAAGCCATCATACAAGGGAAAAAGCTCAAGTCTCTAGTGTATATCACTGGCGGTATTCTGATAGGGGGCTTTTCACGCTATCTCATTCACTTTATAGCCGGTGTCATCTTTTGGGGAAGCTATGCTCCTAAAGGACAAAGCCCTTATCTCTACTCATTTATTATTAATGGCTCATCTTTCTTAGGAGAAACATTAGCCAGCCTCATTGTTTTCTTCGCCCTACAACGATTCCTAGGCAGATTACTCAATACGGAAAAATAAAAGAAACCATAGGACAATCTTAAGTGGAAGTCCTATGGTTTTTTGTGTGTTTATAAAAAAAAGCAATCATTGCCTATTCACAGTAATAACCTCACTTTTGTTTTCCTGTATTTTATGTTAAGATACAAAAAAATATATATTCCCATATATGCAAACTGGAGGCTTCCATGAAAAAATTTGGAGCAATTTTTAAAAAATTTCGTAAATCAAGAGGGATACGATTAAAAGATGTCGCAAAAGCTGGTATCTCGACATCTCAACTGTCTCGTTTTGAAAAAGGACAGACAGACTTAACCATTACAAAGTTTATGTTAATATTAGACGAGATTAATATACCTATTGACGAATTCATGTATGCTGTCCATGATTTTCATCGTGATGATCTGAATGAGCTATTGTCAAAAATTCGACTTTTTGTATCAACTCATGATATCGATGGATTAAAGAAGTTACTTAATTCTCAATTAGAATCAGAACCTAAACGAGAGAAGTTTCATCACATTAATACTATTTTATTAAAAATTCGCTTGCAGGATTTATCGGGAGAAAGCTATTATACACAGGAAGACCTAGCTGATTTAACCGATTATCTATTTAGTGTTGAGTACTGGGGCTATTATGAATTATTGATTTTTGCAAATACCTTAGATGTGTTGAACCATGAGACTCTTATGGTTTTGGCAAAGGAGATGTCTAGAAGGTCTGATTTTTACAAAGAGATTCCTAATAATCGACGCATGATATCAACCATGTTATTAAATGTTTATATTACATGCATAGAAAGAGAAGAACTCATTGATGCACTGTATTTTGAAAAACAATTAAACCAATGCTTTTTTATCGAGACTGAAATTTATGAACGATTGGTTTTTCAATATGCACAAAATTATTATCAATATAAAAAAGAAAGAAATAATCAGTCCATTATCGAAATGAAAAAATATATTGGGGCCATGAAATTGGCAGGGAGCGAGCATATTGCAAAGACTTATGAAGCACATTTGAAAAAATTGATAGAGGAAAATAGTTAGAAAGCATATATGGGAATTTATTAAATAAGATTATTATTCTTGTAAAATTATTTTGTTTAATAAATATGTGAATCCAATTTCATTTCCAGATTTGGTAACCGATATGGAGAAACGATATGTCTAAATCCTTTCTGAAATTACTTCTCTCTCAATTATTTGCTAATTTAGCTGACATTTTTCTCAGGGTATCTCTCATTGCAAATATCTACGTCATTACAAAATCCGTTATTGCAACCTCAATGGTTCCCATTCTAATCGGATTATCAGCTTTCGTGGCAAGCCTTCTAGTGCCATTGGTGACTAAAAAACTAGCCCTAAATAGAGTTCTTTCATTCACTCAATGTGGAAAGACTTTTTTATTAGCAATACTCCTTGTAATACTCATTAAGGCTCAATTTGTTCCAGCCTTGGAAATGTATATCTTTGTTGTCGCTATTTCTATCTTAGATGGCTTTGCGTCGCCCGTATCTTATGCCATGATTCCTAGATATGCCACAAATTTGGGAAAGGCAAATGCTGCCTTATCAATGAGTGGTGAGGGAGTGCAATTGATTGGTTGGGGACTAGGAGGACTCCTTTACGCTTCGGTTGGCCTATTTTCTACAATGTTGATAGTCCTATTTCTTTATCTTCTTTCTACTTCTGTAATGCTCTTTCTCCCACAGGCTAAAATAGAGCAGTTAGAGGCGGAGACTAATCTGGATACTCTAGTAAAAGGATGGAAGTTAGTTGCAAAAAATCCTAAATTAAAGTTATTTGTCCAAGCAAATTTATTAGAGGACTTCTCCAATACAATCTGGGTGTCATCTGTAATCCTTGTTTTTGTAACCGAGGTGTTAAAACAAACTGAAAGTTACTGGGGCTACTCAAATACAGCCTATTCCCTTGGTATCATTTTAGGTGGAATAATTGTCTACAAACTATCCGAAAAGTTTTTAGCTCATAAGTGGAAAAGTATTCTCTTTCCACTCTTAGCAATGGCGACCATCACAGCCAGTATCCTCTTTTTTTCAAACACACAAACATTTTTAATTTTCTCAAGTTTAATCGGCTTCTTTTCTCAGTTAAAAGAAGTCCCTGAAAGTGTCTTTCTTCAAGAAACTGTGGATGAAAATCAGTTAGTACATGTTTATTCTGTATTTGAAGTCATTTCAACCCTTGCTTTTTCAGTTTTCGTCTTTCTGATGAGTTCTATTACTGAAAGTTTTGGAATTACAACAAGTTTCTGGCTATCAACAATTTGCATACTTTTGGAAGCTGGCTTGATTTATCATAATCGTGATTATCTAAAGTAATTAATCATAGGTATACTTGATAACTATTAGGTTTATAAAAAATATAGGACTATCTGATTAGATAGTCCTATATTTTGTGTTATTTTAGATGAGACGGCTAGCTAGACACCTAATAGGGGCTAGCGTCAAAAGATGAACGATTTACATAAACTATACATAGCATTACGACATGAGAAAACGGAAACGGTATTTTTCCATTTTCGAGTTAGTAAGGGACTTAGCCACGGTCTCATAGTATGTAGTGTAGATATCATTATTAAGATGTTACGACACGAAGTCAGACGAATCGATATTATTCGTCTGACGTAGTTAGTGAGACGGTTAGCTAGACACCTAATAGGGGCTAGCGTCAAAAGATGAACGATTTACATAAACTATACATAGCATTACGACATGAGAAAACGGAAACGATATTTTTCCGTTTTCGAGTTAGTAAGGGAATTAGCCACGGTCTCATAGGACGTGGCGTAGATTGCTTAGGCTATGAAATAGCCAAGCAATCTTAGTACATTACATCTTCTCTTCCAATGTCACATCTGGATATTTATCCGCAAACCAACGGAGGGCAAAGTCATTTTCAAAGAGGAAGACTGGTTGGTCAAAGCGGTCTTTGGCCAAGATGTTTCGGCTTGATGACATGCGTTCATCAAGATCCTCTGGTTGAATCCAACGCACAGTCTTTTTACCCATTGGTGTCATAACGACTTCGGCATTGTATTCATTTTCCATACGGTGTTTGAAGACTTCAAACTGAAGTTGACCAACGGCACCAAGCATGTATTCGCCTGTTTGGTAATTGGTGTAGAGCTGGATGGCTCCTTCTTGCACCAATTGTTCAATTCCTTTATGGAAGGACTTCTGCTTCATGACGTTTTTAGCAGAAACTTTCATGAACAACTCTGGCGTAAAGGTTGGTAGGGGCTCAAATTCAAATTTGTTTTTACCTACAGTAAGGGTATCACCAACCTGGTAGGTTCCTGTATCGTAAACCCCGATGATATCTCCAGCCACGGCATTTTCAACATTTTCACGAGATTCGGCCATGAACTGAGTGACGTTAGAGAGCTTAGCTCCTTTACCAGTACGGGTTAGGTTAACACTCATACCACGCTCAAATTCACCAGAAACGATACGAACAAAGGCAATACGGTCACGGTGACGTGGGTCCATATTGGCTTGGATTTTGAAAACAAAACCAGAGAAATCCTTGTTAAGAGGATCAATCTCATCACCATCTACGGTCTTGTGGCCATGTGGTTCTGGAGCAAATTTGAGGAAGGTATCGAGGAAGGTTTGAACTCCGAAGTTAGTGAGGGCAGAACCGAAGAAGACCGGTGTCAATTCACCTGCTAAAATAGCCTCTTCAGAGAATTCATTTCCTGCTTCTGTCAAGAGTTCAATATCTTCTTTAGCTTGCTCATAGAATGGATTATTAGCAAATAAAGTATCACCATCTTCAATCTTGGCAAAGCGCTCGTCACCTTTATAGAGCTCCAAGCGTTCGTTATAAAGGTCATAAAGCCCTTCGAAGGCTTTCCCCATACCGATAGGCCAGTTCATTGGGTAGCTGGCAATACCAAGCACTTCTTCCAACTCTTCCAAGAGGTCAAGTGGCTCACGTCCATCACGGTCCAATTTGTTCATGAAGGTAAAGACAGGAATACCACGGTGTTTGACAACTTCGAAAAGTTTTTTGGTTTGGGCTTCGATACCTTTGGCTGAGTCAACGACCATTACGGCAGCATCAACCGCCCTAAAGGGACGGTAGGGTATCTTCTGAGAAGTCCTCGTGCCCTGGAGTATCAAGGATATTGACACGTTTACCGGCATAGTCAAACTGCATCACAGATGAGGTTACTGAGATACCACGTTGTTTCTCAATATCCATCCAGTCTGATTTAGCAAAGTTTCCGGTCTTCTTACCTTTTACGGTACCAGCTTCACGGATTTCCCCCCCAAAGTAAAGCAATTGTTCAGTAATTGTTGTTTTACCAGCATCGGGGTGAGAGATGATGGCAAAAGTACGGCGTTTTTTGATTTCGTCTTGAATACTCATAGTTTTCTTTCTTCTTTGAAAATAATCTTTTTGTTACTTTTCCTTAGTGGTATGGATGTCAGCAGCTTCTTTGTAAATCTCAAAAATCCCATGTCCCAGAGCTACTAATAGCAATAGGGTTTTACCAGAACGAAAAGCAAGATCGTTGTAGCACTTCTTTCAGAAAATTTCTGTCTTTTGAAAGCTACATTTGTTGTCAAGGCTTGCGATAATTCTCGCAGGCACAGCTCTTTTATTATATCCAAATTACAGTGTGAAAGCAATTCTGAAAGCGGTTTGTGTTAGAATAAAACAAATAAAATGAAAAAACACGCTATCAACTCTCTGATGGCGTATTTCTTCATTTATTTAATATTTCTCGTCAAAATATTCCAGACCTTTTTTCATAATTATCATAAGAAAAATCAAAGCTCCTGAAACAGCAAGGTATTTGATAGGTAACCAGGCCTCTGGGATAAAAGGGGTATGTCTTAATAAGCCGTAATTTCCGTTAACAAAATGATTAACAACTACAAGTCCGAGATTCAATAGCAGGGTAAGCGTCACAATCATATTCTTCGTAATAGGGTGGGTCTTATAGGTTCTCAAAAGATAATTGAGGCTATTGACCAGTAGAGCATAATGCCCAATGATAAAGGAAATACTGGAGATATGCGGAAAATCATAAGGATCAAATATGGGATGAATAATCGCACAAGAGCCTCCAACCAAGCCCATAAGTGCAAAATAAGTTTTGACCTTACTATCTTTTAGGAGCAAGAGGGCGAGCATGGCCAAGCGGCAATGATAAAGAGGGAGACTATCATCTAAAGGAAATCCCTGCCAAATATACCAAATGTAAAGGCTAATTAGTTGAACGGCTTGGACTCCTAGAAAAGTCAGACGCCAACTTTTTTTAGCATGCCAAGACCAACTCAGGTAAGCCAGCAGCACCAATACCATTAGCATCACCAGATAATAGGGCAAAGGTATCTGTGGTGGCCGGGTTTGGGTCGTTGTCAAAAAATCCTTCATTCTCTTCTCCTGATAAAATTGCTACTTTCGTTATTATATCAAATTTCAGGTAAATCAAAAACCTGCTTTAACGAGCAGGCTTTTGATTTAAGACAATCTAATTTTGTGACTTTCCTTAAGTTAGTTCGGTCACCACTTCTTCAAAGTTCCATAAACAGCTCTTTAATGCAGGTTTTAGAGCTTAATCCTTAGCTTGGAGTTCTTCAACAACTCTAGCTAGGTTCATAGAGTTGGAGCCCTTGAGCAAGATTTGATCGTGCTCGCCTAGGCTTTCTTTGATGCGTTTAACCATAGCGTCAAACTGGTCCTCGTCAGCTGTCTTCTTGAAATAATAGACATGACCAATCGGGAACATCTGGCTAGCAAGTTGCGACAAGTCCGCAATGTCTTCACCATAGAAGATTACCGTATCAATAGCATCTGGTGCCAGGCTAAGAATCATCTGCGTGTGAAGTTGGACAGACTGTTCACCGAGTTCTTTCATATCGGCTAAGACAGCAATCTTCTTACCTCCTTCATTCTTAGGAATGGCTGAGAAGGTCTCCAAAATGAGCTTCATGGCTGTTGGATTGGCATTGTAGACATCTGAAAGAATATCTGCGCCATTGGCTGCTTTTTTCCATTCGGTACGATTCTTTGTCAGCTGCAAGTTAGCCAAAGCTGAGAAGATATTTTCCTCAGTCACACCCCAGTGTTTAGCGACATAAGCCGCAACCATAGCATTTGTGGCATTGTATTTCCCAGTGACTGGCAAGGTAATTTGTCCGTCTAGGAAGTTGGTTGAGAAGGTGAGATGGTCTTTGTATTCCGTCAACTCAGAGACTGTCAGATCAGAGCCCTCACCAAATCGTACCACTTCAAGATTGCTTGGCAAGAATGGATCTACGATAGGATCACTTGGCACAAGTAAGAGGCTGCCATCAGGCATACCGTCTTGCATTTGCATCTTACCTTGGGCAATCTTGTCACGGCTACCGAAGAACTCTAAGTGAGCCTCTCCGATTAAGGTAACAACAGCTGTTTTTGGCTTAGCCAAGGTAGACAAGAGGTGAATATCACCCATGTGGTCTTGTCCCATCTCAAGGACGATTTTTTCAGTATCATCAGGCATGTGAAGGGCGGTATAGGGAAGACCAATCTCGTTATTGTAGTTACCTTGGGTCTTGTAGGTGCGGTAGGTCGTTGCCAAAATATCATGAATCATGTCCTTGGTAGTTGTCTTACCGTTAGAACCAGTCACCGCAATGACATCAACACCAGTCTTTTCAAGATAGTAGGCAGCTAGTTTTTGGAAGGCCTCAAGAGCATCCTCAACTAGGATGTGGGCTTGATCAGCTGGTAAGTCTTTTTCTGTGAATGTCGCTAGAGCACCATTTTCAAAGGCTGTTTGGATAAACTCGTGCCCATCACGCACACCCTTGAGCGGCAAAAAGAGATCGCCCGCTGTAATCTTACGGCTATCAAACTCAATCTGGTTAATGGCAACATCTTCATAGGCTGTGACATTATTTTTAGCGCCAACAACCTTGGCAATTTCATGGAGTGTCAGTTTCATCTTAAAATCCTCTGTTTTATTTTTACAAGTCTGGCAAGAAATAAGATTTTCTTGCCCGCAATCACTCCCAATTATATCACAAATCAGCTTAGCTTTTGCTTGGGAGGTGAATTTGTTACAATGGTTGATGAAAGGATTAGGCATGACAAAGAAAAAATCAATCAGACCCTCTAGCAAAGAGAAAGACAGAAAAAGCGACTGTCAAAGTATTGAAGAACCCAAAAGGTGGCACTTTAATTGGAGAAAGCTAATTCTACTGGAGCCAACATCTGAATTGATTATCTTAATAATACTAGCACTGCTGTATGGTGGTTTTTATTATTACGATCATTATACAGTCAACAAAGATAACATTTATGGTCTCTGGCAGTCTGATCATCATAAGTTAGCGATTTCCTATAAGCATCTTCGGAAAGGAGGAAATATCGACTGGCAAGTCGTTCAAGACGGTAAGTATATTATCTATGCTGCTAGAACTCGCCCTATCAAGCGCTTCAATGACGGCACCCTATACATGGAGCTTTATACAGTGGAAGGCTACCTGACTGACCTCCCGACCAAGGATGGTTTCAGCTACATGGATTTTTATCTTCGCAAAGACAATTATCTCACTTACGACGGTGACTCCTATAAGCGCATAGACTCCGGAAACAAGTCCATCACTTGGAAAGATGGTTCTACCAGCCCTTACGGTGAAAGGAAAACCACTATAGATGAGGTTATTGAAGCCTTCTATTTGATACTTATGGGTATTTTATTATTAGTTACCATCATAGAGGCTCGGCAAAAGAGGAGAGAAAAGCTAAGTGAGACACCAAACAAAAAGAAAATACACTGACCGAAAGAAAGTCAACCGAAAGTATCAGTCACAAAAAGCATATCGGAAAGAACAAAAACGTAAAACGGGATGGCGAGCACGCTGGGATAACTTTACAGACCGTTTAGCCAACATTTTTGGGATAGGTTTCCTAATCCTCTTACCTATACTCATTATCTATGGTATTTTCTTTGATCATAACGTTTATAAAGACAGTATCTATGGTCTTTGGCAATCTGAAAGTCATCAGATTGCCATATCCTACGAAAGAGGTAGCAAGGGAAGTAAGATTGATTGGGAGATTGTTCAAGATGGAAATGTCCTCATTAAAAATGCACGCATTGATGACATTAAACGCTTTAATGACGGTACCCTCTACATCGAAGTTTATGCCAAGGAGCGCCTGCTTTCAGTCCTTCCCGCTAAGAACGGCTACAACTATTTGAATATGTATGTCCGTAAAGACAATTATCTGACCTATAATGGCGAATCCTACAAACGGATTGATGATGAAAACAAGAGCATTACCTGGAAAGATGGCTCTAAATCCCCTTACGGTCAACGAATAACCTTGTTTGATCGTCTGGAACCCTATCTCCTATTTGGTATGTGGGGAGGCTTGCTTATCTATGTCCTTTTCGTTGAATGGAAGATCAAAAGAAAGTACAAAAACAAATAAAACCACTCCTGCTTCATATCAGTATCATATCACATAGCGTGTGGTCTATTTTTTTCACACCTTCTGAGCGAAACGAACTTAAAGTCACAAAATTAAAAAGGACCTCACGGTCCCCTTCGATTATTTTACTTTTTCAGCCTTTCCTAAATAATTGTAGCCTTCATCAAGCATAATAAGCGTTTTACCCCCATTTACAGGAATATCATAATTGGAGTAAAACGGCTGTTTATAGACTTCTTTAGGACTATTAATTTTGTAGCCTTGTTCTGCTACCGCTTTTTGAACGTGTTCAAACTGACTATTTATTTGGGATTCTGAATATTTGTTGTCTTTATTTTTTTCATTGATACGCTTTAAATCCTCAAGATTATAAAACCCTGCTGTATCATTGCCATCATCTTTACCTTGACTAGTGACCACTCCATGATCTGAAATATTGACAATATCCTCTATATTAGACTTATGTTCAATATTCCATTTACCCACCATCTCTTTTGGTGTTTTGATTTTTATATAAATGTTATCTCTACGAAACTGTTTATCATTATCCTCGCTAAGAATAATGATATTTTTTAAAATAACATTTGAACCATTTTCCTGAAGTAGGTTATACCATACATTGTCTTCTATTTTAACAATGACAACTTCCTTGGTTTTTAATTGGAACCTCTTGTCAACATCTGCCAATGTCTTTAAGTTAGATAATTTTGATAAAGAGAATGTTTTAACGAGCTCCTTGTTAAATAGCTGTTTGGCTTCGTTTCCCCGAATGATTTTCTTGACGGGTTTCGTATAATAATAATACGCACTCTTTTTCTTACCATTTAGGTTATAGATAACTGGCATCTGATCCGTATCGCAAACCCAAACTCCATCAAGACTAGGTCCAGCTGGGAAGAAAAAGAACCAAACCAAGCCAATCACTGCGACAAGTCCTGCGATAGATAGACCGATGGCTGTTTTCTTATGGAACCTTGGCTTTTGGGGGCTTGCTAGCGGCTGGCTGTAACCAGCTGGGCTGGTTGATTGCACTTGTGGCTGTGGAGCAACAGTCACTGGAGCAGGTGTATTGAGTTTATTAACGACAAAATCGCCTTTTTCACGTGCTGCTTGGAATTCTTGCATACTTGGCTTGCGACCATTAACCGCTTCAAAGTACTCGACCCATTCTTTTTGATTCATGATCATCCTCCTAAAAAAGATAATATCCCTAATAACTAGTAATAGTATACCACAAATCTTAGGGATTAAAGATATTTTCTAAAAAATTAGTAGTTATGATTGGTGGCAAAAAAGATTGACCCCTATATCCTATTTGGAATGTTTGGGGGCTTGCTTAGCTATGTCCTTTTCGTTGAATGGAAGATCAAAAGAAAGTATAAAAGCAAATAAAACCACTCCTTCTTCTGATATGATACCTCTAAAGTAGACATGGTAAATACCTAAAATCCACTTAAGAGGCTTCATATCACATAGAGTGTGGTTTATTTGTTTCGCACCTTCGGAGCGAAACTGAGTTAAAGTAAAATAATTAAAAAGGACCTCTCAGTCCCTTTCAATTATTTCACTTTTTCAGCCTTTCCTAAATAATTGTAGTCATCATCTAGAATTATAACCTTCTTTCCTCCATCTACAGGCACAGTATAATTAGACGACTCAGCTTGTTTGTATACTTCCTTAGGACTGTTGACTGTGTAGCCCTGTTTTTTAATAGCTTTTTGGACATGTTCAAAGTAACTTTTTATTTTGGATTCCGAATCATCATTATCCTTACTTTTTTCATTGATCCGCTTTAGATCTTCAAGGTTATAAAAAGCTGCTGTATTACTTGCGTCTTCACCATCCTCTAGACGTTTAATTATTCCATGATCCGAGATTTGATAAAATTTATCATCATCATCAAGTTTCCATTTTCCAACCATTACTTTTGGCATTTTAACATTTATATATACATAATATTTACGAAACTGTGAATTAGTTGTATTTTCAAGAGTAGAAAAATTATAGTTATCTAAAATAACATTTGTTCCATTGCTCTGAAGTAAATTATAGAAGGTATTGTCATCTATTTTAAAAATGACCACTTCTTTAGTCTTCAAATGAAATCTCTTATCAACATCTACTAATGTCTTCAATTTGGAGGAAACTGATGATGAAAGTTTCTCATTCAATTCCTTTTTAGCTTCATTTCCTTTGATTATTTTTTTAATCGTATAATAATCATACACACTCTTTTTCTTACCATTTAGGTTATAGATAACTGGTGTAGAATCCGTATTGTTAATCCAAATTCCATCTAGACTTGGTCCAGTTGAGAAGAAAAAGAACCAAACCAAGCCAATCACTGCGACAAGTCCTGCGATAGATAGACCGATGGTTGTTTTCTTATTAAAGCTAAACTTTGAACCGTTTTGTCTTGGCACCGTTTGGCTGTAACCAGCTTGGTTAGTTAGTTGAACTTGTGGCTGTGGAGCAACAGTCGCTGGAGCAGGTGTATTGAGTTTATTAACGACAAACTCACCCTTTTCACGCGCTACTTGGAATTCTTGCATACTTGGCTTGCGACCATTAACCGCTTCAAAGTACTCGACCCATTCTTTTTGATTCATGATCATCCTCCTAAAAAAGATAATATCCCTAATAACTAGTAATAGTATACCACAAATCTTAGGGATTAAAGATGTTTTCTAAAAAATTAGTAGTTATGATTGGTGGCAAAAAAGATTGACTCCTATATCCTATTTGGAATGTTTGGAGGCTTGTTTAGCTATGTCCTTTTCGTTGAATGTAAGGTCAGAAGAAAATATAAAAACAAATAAAACCACTCCTGCTTCTAGCCAGACTAGATAGCCACGGAGTGGTTGTTTTATTCTTATTAAGCAAGACTTGCCTCTAACGAAGGCTGCCAGTCTTATTTCACTTCGCCACCTTCAACCACGAGGTCATCAGCTTTAGCTGAATCACCGTAAGTTGGGTGAAGTGTTTTTTCATAATCTTTGTGGAAGAAATTCTCTTCGCCAAGTTTCTTAATGTCTTTATTGATAAAGTCAAGGAGTTCTTTGTTACCTTTTTGAACGGCTGGAGCGATAGTATCTGGGTTACCAAGTGATGTAATTCCGACTTCATAACCTTTATTTTCTAGAGCCCAAGCAAGAACTTCGGTATTATCAGTTGAGAAGGCATCACCACGACCGTCAAGGAGGGCTTGATAAGCATCGCTGTATTGGTCATACTTTTGCAATTTGATATTTGGATAGTTCTTTTCAAAGTAAGTTTCGGCAGTTGTCCCTTTAGTAACAATCAAAGTCTTACCTTCAAGTTCTTTAACGTCCTTGATGACCTTGTCTTTAGGTGATACCACACCGATTGAGACTTTCATGTAAGGAAGGGCGAAGTCCACTTGTTTCTTACGTTCATCAGTCACTGTGAAGTTGGCAAGGGTAATATCTACCTTGTTTGAAATCAAGAATTCGGCACGGTTGGCCGCATCTACTGAGACGTATTTAGGCTTAACACCCAAGTCTTTAGCCAAACGGTTACCAAGTTCAATATCGTAACCTTGGTAAGCCCCCTTGCTATCTACGTAACCGAAAGGTTTCTTGTCCGCAAAGACGGCGATACGAAGCTCACCACTCTTCTTAATTTCTGCAATAGTACGTGCTTTGGCTGTTGATTTACCAGAGCTACTGTTGCTTGAGCAAGCCGTCACTGCAACCAAGGCAAAGACGAGGGCTAATAGGGCAAAAATTTTCTTTGTTAGTTTCATAATTCTCTCCTAAAATAATTTATTTTCACTAAAAACAATGGGTTACAAATAGGCACCAAACTGACTGAAGTCAAAGACATTGAGGAACTCCTGAGCTCGTTTAGTCTTTGGATGATTGAAGAATTCTTCAGCAGTACCTTCCTCAGCGATGACTCCCTGATCCATAAAGATAATACGGTCAGCGATGGCACGCGCAAACTGAAGCTCATGGGTTACAATCAACATGGTGCGCCCTTCCTGAGCGAGGTCATTGATCAATTCCAGAACCTCACGAACCATCTCAGGGTCAAGCGAGGCCGTCACCTCGTCAAAGAGGATAACTTCAGGATGCATGAGCAGGGAACGGACAATGGCCACACGTTGCTTTTGACCACCCGATAGTTGTCGTGCGAAGCTATGCTTCTTGTCCAGAAGTCCCACACGCTCCAAAAGTTTCTCAGCCTCGGCGATGACTTCTTCCTTGTTACGCCCTTGGGCTTTGACCGGCCCCAAAATCAGATTTTGTAGGATATCCAAATGTGGAAAGAGGTCATAACTTTGAAAGACCATGCCGATTTTCTGACGAATCAGATGGAAATCCTTCTTACTACCAGTGATAGACTTACCGTCTAGGAGAATATCGCCTCCTTGGATGGTCTCTAAGCCATTGATACAACGTAGCAGTGTCGATTTCCCACAACCTGAGGAACCCAGGATAACAACGACTTCACCTTGTTTAAGGTCCAAGGAGATACCTTTGAGAATTTCATTGTCCCCAAAGGACTTTTTCAAATCCTTGATTTGTAAAATGCTTTCGGTCATCTTAATTCCTCCAACGATTTTCAAGATAAGTAGACAGCTTAGAAACTGGATAACAAATGGCAAAATAAAGAATCAAAATCGTGCCATAGATCCAGAAAGAAGCTGTTGGGATAGTAAGGCGGTTACTATCGATAATCTGCTGACCAACCTTGGTCACTTCAACCACACCAATCAACACCACCAAAGACGTAGTCTTAATCATCCGGGTCACCAGGTTAATGGCCTGAGGCAACAAGCGACGCAAGACTTGCGGAATAATCACATAAGTGTAAAGTTGACTGTTGGTCAAGCCAAGGGCCCTTCCGCTCTCAAACTGGTGTCTAGGGAGCGACGTGATTGACCCACGCACCAAATCACCCATCTCAGCTGTCCCCCAAAGGGTAAAGACGATAATAGCCGATAACTCTCCTGAGATATTGATGTTAAAGTTCCTAGCCAGGCCAAAATAGACAATAAAGAGCAAAACCAATTGGGGCATGATACGAATAAATTCCAGATAAATACGTGACAAAAAACGAATAATCTTAGATTTCGACGTCATGACAATTCCCAAAAGGGTACCCAATAAAAGGGAAAGAAGCACCGAAACGATGGAAATCCAAATAGTTACGCCTAGACCTTGTATGATACGTAGGAAATTATTCCCCTGAAGAAGAACTTGAAAGCCCGAATCCTGCATAGCGTAACCTCCTTTCAATCCAACTAAAGACTAGGGAAATCGGTAGCAACATTAAGAGATATGCCACAACCAACATACCTAAAGCCACATCGGTTTCGTAGTAAAGACCAATCAAATCTTTGGCCACATACATCAAATCCGCCAAGGCTACCGCTGAGAATACTGACGTTTCCTTGATAAGGAAAATGACGTTAGCACTAAATGACGGAAGCGCCACAGCTACTGCCTGAGGAAGGACCACATAGCGAAAGACTTGGAAGGGCGTCAAACCAATAGACAAGCCCACTTCATGCTGGGTCTGACTAACGGCCTCTAGCCCACTGCGGAAAGACTCCGCCATATAGGAACCACCCAAGAAAATCAAACCTACCACAGCACAGACCTCTGAGGATAGCACCAAACCTATACGAGGCAAGCCAAAGTAGAGAAAGAAGAGCTGAATCAAGAGAGGCGTATTACGAGATAGCTCAATATAAGCCGTCGAAAGCTGACTCAAAATTGGCACTCGGTAATGACGAATAACACTCACCACCAAGCCCAAAAGGAAGGAACCAATAATCCCCAGAACGGCAATATGTAAAGTTAAAAAGAATGCCTTCTGATAAAAGGGCAAATACTGTTGAACAATGGACCAGTCCAAAACTTACCTCCTCAAAACAAGATACAAAAGGCGTATAGAATTCCGTAAAGCAAATAGGAAACTGACGGCGTGTGCGGGCACACTAGGAAGTTTATCTTTTGCTCTAGGAATTTAGCCTGTGTTCAATTCCATAAGATACTAAAGGCGTATAGAATTCCGTAAAGCAAATAGGAAACTGACGACATGTGCGGGCACACTAGGAAGTTTATCTTTTGCTCTGGGAATTTAGCCTGTGTTCAATTTCACAAGATACAAAGGGCGTAGAAAATTCCGTAAGCATTCACTGCCATCAACTTATAGCCCTCTGACCCTTCTCTCGCATTTGAAAAGTGCGGCTTCACAAAATACGAATGAATAGCTTTATGTCATTTTGAAACGTTAGCTTTATTCTACCACCGCTGAGATTATTTGGATAATATGTATTTTTTATCAGCGTGATAAAGAAAAGATATAGATAAACTGACACATTTTGTAAAGAAAAAAACACCCCAGTCTCAGAGATTTCTCCAAGACTAAGATGTCTACTTTCTAAATCATGTTTCTTAAATCAAATGGCTTTCACGTTTCTCGAACATTTCTTGTCCTAACGCTACCAATTCCTTGATAAGGTCTGTATAAGAGAGTCCCATATTTTCCCAAAGCAATGGATACATTGACCATTGGGTGAAACCTGGCATTGTATTGAGCTCATTAAGATAAATGGTTCCATCCTCAGCCAAGAAGAAATCACAGCGAGCAAGGCCACAACCACCAAGAGCACGGAAGGCCTTGGCCGCATAGGCACGCATTTGCGTCATGACTTCTGCAGGCACGTGAGCTGGGATGTCCATGGTAATCTTATTGTCGATATACTTGGCCTGATAATCATAGAAGGCAACGTCTTTAACAACTTCACCTGGTTCTGTTGTTTTGACAGTCGTATTGCCAAGGATACCAACCTCGATTTCACGGGCAACCACACCTTGCTCAATCAAGATACGGCTATCATATTTGAGGGCCAAATCAATCGCTGCACGAAGCTCTGCTTCATTTTCAGCCTTAGAAATCCCAACAGATGACCCCATGTTAGCTGGTTTTACAAAAACTGGGAAGGTCAATTTTTGCACAGTTCTAGCCACTGCTGCGTCCAAATCTTCACCCTCGATGAAGACAGTGTAGGCAACCTGGGGTACACCCACAACCTCGAGAATATGCTTGGTCGTAATCTTGTCCATGGCAACGCTTGATGAAAGGACATTGGTACCCACGTAAGGCAACTTAAGAGTTTCAAGGAAACCTTGGATAGACCCATCCTCACCCATAGGTCCATGAAGGACTGGGAAGACCACAGCACCTTCTTCGTAGATATCACTTGGTTTGATAGCCTGACTCGCCACAACTGTGTCATTAGTCATAAGCTTTTCATCATCACCTGGTGTTTCTGTAAACTCTTGTGTTTTGATAAAATCACCAGACTGAGTGATAAAGTAGGTTTTAACCTCAAATGCGCTATAATCCACCGCACGCATGACACTCTCAGCTGAAAGAACAGACACTTCACGTTCTGCAGAACGTCCACCGTATAGAAGGATAAGGGTTTGTTTAGACATAGGTATACCATTTTCTTTTCTTAATTTTGTGATCTCCATCAAAAGGGAACTCATACCCTTTTAGAGAACATAATTACACTAATCATATCACAAAAAAATGGGTTTTTCAAAAGTATTGTGGATAGAAAAAAACAGAGTAAATGTACTTATACCCATACATTTTACCCTGTTTATACTAGTAAATAAAATATATAAAAAGAAAAACTACAAAAGCCCTAAAATCTATCAATTTGCTTTATTTTTTAACATCAACCAACTTTTGGTAATAAAAACAAACAAATACATAACTATAGAAATAATAATTGGATAATAAATAATAGTTCCATAATTCATCTGTTTGATCCCTAATAATAGAGCTTCTTTATGCATTAATACGAAGAAAATAATATTGAAGAAGACTGTGCTAATAAGCATGATGACTGCATATGTTATTGCTTGTACAGATCTAATAGTTACAGTCTGCTTATGTGATATTCCAATTCTCTCCCATTGCAGATTCTCTTCTTTTTCTTTGACTGAAGAAAGAACGGTAATAGAAATAAGATTGGCTATCACAACTACTAATGGTCCCACTACAAAAAATAGTAGAATAGCATTTATTTCAACTGATGCTGTTTTCTTTGCTAGATTTGAGTAGGCAATGTCAGAATAAATCATTAATTCTGATATTAAGATTGCTATTATCGAAATAGATACTGTTAATGACTTTAAATACTCTTTATCCTTCAGAATAATCCATTTTGCCATTACAAAATCATAAGACGAACGCCAAGCTAATAAAATTTTAGTTAGAAAAATTTGAATATGTGGTGAAATGAAGGCCAACAAAAACAAATGCATAACTAAGATAAGTAAGATTGAGTCATCCAGTCTGAATAATAAGTTTTCATTGGGCTTGTTTACAGATACTGTGAAGAATGGAATAAGCAATTTTAACCAGAACCCTAAACTAATAGCAAAGCCTAATACCTTTATTATCTTAACAACAAGGTGGTTTTTAGAGTCAAATCTATTACCAAGCAAAACTGCATTCCCTAGAATTTTATATAAGTAAAGAAAGCTACCTATGAAAGCAAGTAGGCAAATAATAAGTATGGTCAAGAGGAATGCTGACATACTGAAATCAATCGGTATAGTTGGTAATAATTTTTCTCCTCCCAAGTATTGCGCATAATTGTAATAAAATCTTGCACAAAAAATTGAGAAAAAACTTCCCACTATACTTACTAAAAATGCAAAAATAGTAAGTTGTCCGCTAATCAATAACGACAACTGAACTCGACTTCCTCCATTTATTGACCATTGGCGATAATCCTCTTTTGCTAAATTCAAAAATAGTCGGATTAGACCGGAAATCAGAAATAATAGAGTAAATCCTCCAAAAAGAACTGGCCCTACAAATAATAAGGTCGGACTCCCAACATCTCGAAATACTTGCTGGTACTTTATTGTACTAAATGCTACAGACAGACACATCCCAACTAATAAACTCGAAGCGAAAAATAGGGGGAACATTCCAAGCCACTGTTTTTTTGAATACTTAAATTGATAATAAATTAATTTGAACATTTTAAGTTAATCCCCACTATTTTCTATCTCTAATGCCTTATAAAGAGCTTCAGCTGTGGGGTTGAACAATTCCTGATAGATTTTGCCATCTTTCAAGATTAGAGCCCTATCTGTTTGACTTGCTAACTCAATATCATGGGTCACCATAATGACACATCTTCCCTCTTGGGCTAAATCAGCTAACATCTCAAAAATAATCTTCCTTGACGTACTATCCAATGCACCTGTCGGTTCATCTGCAAATATGATACGAGTTTTTGAAAGAATCGCTCTTGCAATAGCTACTTTCTGTTTTTCTCCACCAGATAACGAAGAAACTGAAGACATCAAATCAGCTCTAAAATTCATCTTATCTAACAATGTCTGAATATCGTCTCTACATACTTTTTTATGGGACAATCTAAGAGGCAAAGCTACATTCTCCAGAACTGGAAGAGCTGGAAGTAGGTTATAAGACTGAAAAATAAAACTAATATCTTCTCTTCTAAATTTTGATAATCTACTATTCTTTAATTGATAAGGATTACAATTATTAACCTTTACAACCCCTTCTGTTGGTGCTGATAAACTCGATATACAATTTAACAAGGTTGACTTACCAGACCCGCTTACTCCTAGTATAGAAACAAACTCACCATAGTTCGCTTCGAAAGAAATGTCTCTAAGAACCGAAATGTCTTTATTTTTATCAATTTGAAATTTCTTAGATAAGTGTTTTACTTCTACTGCAACTGTATTCATATTTTCCTTTCTATATCACTACTTACTATTTCTAAAAAATGGGAAAGAATTTTGATTAATTTACTCTCCTCTCTATTATACATGATAATACTCATCGTTAATCTTGAACTTCGTATCAAAAAAATTGACACATTATCAACATTTTAGACTTGTAAATTATATTTTTTCTATTTAGAATATTACTTAAACATAAATTTTTTGACAGTTTGTAAATTTTTAGGATTTAATATGGTAAAAGGAACTCAAGAGAAGATTATTAACTCGTTCTTCAAACTAGCAGAACGATATCCAGAACGCTCAAGTTTCAGTATAACTGAAATTGCTAACGAGGCAAAGATTTCGAGACAAGCAATATATCAAAAACATTTCAAAAGCTATGAGGAATTAGTAGATTTCATCATGAAATCCATAGATACTACTATAAATGAACATTTTTTACTGTTCGAAGAACACAATCTTTCAATCGAAGTTTTCTTTTCAAAAATTATTGTTCCAGAATTATATAAATATAGAGATTGGCTCCGCTGTATCTACTCTACATCTGCTATTCCTAATTGGCGAAATTATTTACGAGAAAAATATTCCAACTGGCTACTAAATGCACCTATTAACTTAAGTCACTCGTTTCTACATAACGACGCTTTATCAAATTATATTGTGAATTGTGTATTAAGTATTATAGAAACTTGGATTACTGAACCTTTTCCCTCTCCCCCAGAAGTCTTTTCAAAACAGTTTATTGAATTAATAAATACTCCTCTAAATAATCATATAAGTCCAATAAAACATGACTCATAATTACAAATTATTTTTCTTTTTATTAATTAATAGTTAATGTAAAACTCTCTGTGAAAACAGGATAGAGTGAAAACAAACATCGATTTTGATGTTTGTTTTTTCATATTCTTTTGCTTCCCAAAGTTATCTTGTTTTATCATTTTACCCCTATTCACTAATAACACTTTCATGACTAATACTTACACCTATTTTTAAGAGATCTATCTAGACACAAAGTCTATATTTACAAGTACTAACTTAATAAAAATCTTTATATGAAATTAAATTCTGTTGATTTTGTAAAATCAAAAAAAACAGCCTAAGAGCTGTTTCATTCCTGTCTTAAATTTCGTCACCAAGTTCGAACTTGGTACCTTTGAGGGCATGTTTGAGAGACCACTTCCATGGTTTCCCTTCAATAGTGACTTGTTTGTTTTCGAGGTCAACTTGAACCTTGTCTACTCCTTTAACAGCGGAGAGTTTTTCAGTAACGGTGTTGACACATCCTTGGCATTTCATTCCTGTAATCTTATATGTTTTTGTCATTTTTCTTTCTTCCTTTTCTTTAATTATTTTTGATACACAGCTTAAGTCGCAGAGGTCACAAGCAATCAATGCTTAGACTTTACGACGTTTGAGCCGGAGAGCATTGAGGACGACTGAGACAGAGCTGAAGCTCATGGCAAGTCCAGCTATCATTGGGTCAAGGAGCGGGCCTCCAAAGAGGTTGAGGACACCCATAGCTACTGGGATAGACAAGATATTGTAGATAAAGGCCCAAAAGAGGTTCTCTTTAATTGTCGTGATCGTCGCCTGACTAATTTTCAGGGCCTTAACGACATCCATGAGGTTGGGTTTCATAAGGACCATATCGGCACTTTCCATGGCAATATCTGTCCCTGATCCCATGGCAATACCTATATCGGCAGTCGCAAGGGCTGGGGCATCATTGATACCATCACCAACCATGATGACTGATTTTCCTTCTGCTTGCAGGTCACTAATCACCCTAGATTTCTCTTGCGGAAGGACTTGACTGATGACACGCTTGATGCCAACCTTTTGAGCGATAGCTTGAGCTGTTTGGTCATTATCCCCAGTCAACATGATGACTTCCTTGCCCATTTGATGAAGAGCTGCCACCATATCTGCACTGTCTTCTTTAACCTGATCAGCTACACCAAAGAGTCCGATTAACTTACCATCTTCAGCCAGGAAAATCGGTGTCTGACCATCGGCTGTCAAGTTTTGGAAATCAGCTTGTGCTGAAGTCAAGTCGACTTTTTCCTCTGTCATAAGGGTTTGATTTCCAGCTAAATAAGTTTTGCCTGCATAGCTGGCAGTAAGTCCTCGTCCTGTCAGACTTGAAAAGTTATCCATCTCTAACAAGTCCAAGTTAGCATTTTCTGCCGCCACAAGGATGGCTTGACCTAATGGGTGTTCGGACTTGGCTTCCAAGGATGCCAAAAGCTGTAAGGCTGCTCCACTATTGCCATAGGTATAGCTAGAAACCAACTGAGGTTTCCCCTGAGTAATGGTTCCTGTCTTGTCAAAGACGAGGACATCAGCCTTGTGCGCTAGCTCGAGCACATCTCCACGCTTGTAGAGAATACCGTGTCCTGCACCAAGTCCTGTACCAACCATAATGGCTGTCGGTGTCGCAAGTCCCAAGGCACATGGACAAGCAATAACTAAGACACTGACTGCTACTGTCATGGCAAAAGTAAAGGTTTGTCCCATGACAAAGTACCAGAAGAGGCCTGAAACAAGGGCGATAGCCATGACAACAGGAACAAAGACCGCTGATACCTGATCGGCAATTTTGGCAATAGGGGCCTTGGTTTGTTGAGCATCTTCAACCAATTTAATGATTTGGGAAAGCAGGGTGTCCTTACCAATCTTTTCAGCCTCATAAATTAAGCTACCTTGACCATTAATAGAACCTGCAAACACTGGCTTACCAGCGGATTTTTCAATAGGGAGTGACTCCCCTGTAAGCATACTCTCATCAATCGCAGAGCTACCAGAAATCACCTGACCATCCACGGCTATCTTTTCCCCAGGTTTGACCACAATATGGTCACCAAGAACAACCTTATCCACAGGAAGCTTGACTTCCCTACCATCCCGAAGGACGGTTGCCTCCTTGGCTGACAAGTGCATAAGTTTCTTGATAGCCTCTGAAGTTCGACCCTTAGACAGGGTTTCAAAGTACTTACCTAGAGTAATCAAGGTCAAAATAACAGCCACTGACTCAAAATAAAGTTGGTGGGCGTGATGGGCATGCCCCAATGAAATATGGTAAGTACCATAGAGACTATAAAGAAAGGCTGCCGATGTTGCCAGGGCTACCAAGGCATCCATGTTAGGATGACCCTTGACCAAAGTACGAAAACCATTACTATAGAAGGAACGACCCAACCACATGACTGGAACTGTCAAAACTAGCAGCACCAAGGCATAAGTCAAGGCAGCATGGTGAGGAGACAAGAAGTTTGGCACAGGTAGACCGACCATTGGCCCCATAGCTAGATAAAAGAGAGGAATGGTGAAGACCGACGACCAAATAAGTCGCTCACGCACCTTGTGAATCTTGTCTTCTTCACGCTCTTCCTGGCTTTTGGCTGTGTCTGGATTGTAGACTTCAGCTTCATAACCGGCATCAGCCACAGCTTTTTCAATGGCTTCTGGACTAATCTTATCCCCAGCGTAATCCACAGACATTTTTTCAGTGGTTAGGTTAACCACAGCCTTGTCCACACCATCCAACTTATTAACAGCATTTTCAACATTGGCTACACAGGATGCACAGGTCATCCCATTAACCACAAAGGTTTCTTTTGCCATTTCCTATATCACCTCTATATGATGCCCACAAGCACATTGGCCAGGCACACAGTCACAAACCACCTGATCCACAGGTTCTTTTGCTACAAGTAAGGCCTGTAACTTATCCACATCGGCTTGGGTCATCGGCGTCTTTGCCATGAGTTGACCCAACAAATCGCTATGTTTGGTCAAACAAATCTTGTCAAAAACAGCTTCTAAAGCCTGTAAATTCGCCTCATCTTCCCCCAAGCTAGCTTGATAGATAAAGCCCCGTCCTTGACGCTGACTGGTTAGATAACCCTTGTCCGCTAAACGTCCAATCAAGGTCTTTACTGTCGAAGCCGACCAGTCTAGCTTCTTAGCTAGAATCGCTATAATCTCTGAAGAAGTCGCTTGCCCCTTGGCCCAGAGCACTCGCATGACTTCCCATTCCGCAGGTGAAATTGTCAGCATGATAGCTCCTTTCTGAATTTGTTATTCGTTTACATTCGTAGATTTATTTTAACGTCGCCGTGGGGATATGTCAAGAGTTTTATTTACATTTGTAGTTTTTTTGATGAAAAAAACTCCCCATTTCTGGAGAGTATCATCTTCTATTTTTCGAAATGTGAACCGAACTTAACAAATTCAGTGACGTCTTCTTCCTTACCATCGTGAAGGTCACGGACGATTTTTGATCCTACGATAACACCGTCTGATACAGCGTTAAAGCGTTTGATATCGTCTTCAGTTGACACACCAAAACCTGTGAGAACTGGAATGTCTGCATGGGCAGTCAAGTTAGCCAAGTGTTTGTCAAGGTCATCACGGTAATTACCAGTCTTACCTGTAACACCATTGATGGCAACGGCGTAGATAAAGCCTTCTGCACCATCAATCAACTGTTTCTGACGCTCAATTCCTGTAGTCAAGCTCACCAGAGGCACGAGAGCAATATCACTATCTTTCAAATAAGGAGTGATAAAGTCAGCATGTTCATTTGGCAAATCAGGAATGATGAGCCCCTTGACAGATGTATCTGCCAGGTCCTTAACAAAGGCTTCAATACCATATTGATAAACTGGGTTGATATAAGTCATGATCACCAAAGGCACCTGCGTTTTTTGTTCTTGAAGCTTCTTGATAATAGCTGTCAAAGTCACACCTTTAGCTAAACTACGTTGTCCTGCCAGTTCAATAACGGGACCATCGGCCACTGGGTCAGACCATGGAATACCGACCTCAATAGCTGAAACGCCACTATTTTCCAAGAGAGCAATAGTCTCAAAGAGTCCGTCTAGACCTTTAGCGTGGTCACCGGCCATGATATAAGGTACGAAAATGCCGTGTTTACTGTCTTTGATAGCTTGTAGATGTTTTGTTAGTGTTTTTGTCATGGTTTATTTCCCTTCTGCTTCAGCTTCAAAACGTTCTTTAACTTGCATAACGTCCTTGTCCCCACGACCTGAAAGGCAGACAAGGAGACTTTGGTCTGGCGACATCTTAGCTGCCACTTTTTGCGCAAGGGCAATGGCATGGCTAGACTCAAGGGCTGGGATAATACCTTCCAAACGTGATAGAAGTTTGAAGCCTTCGAGAGCTTCTTCATCTGTAATAGAGTCGTAAGTCGCACGGCCGATTTCGTTGAAATAACAGTGCTCAGGACCAACCCCTGGGTAGTCCAGACCAGCCGAGATAGAGAAGGCTTCCATGATTTGACCATGAGCATCTTGGAGGACATCCATAAGCGCTCCATGAAGAATACCTGGACGGCCTTTGGCAAAGGTTGCGGCATGTTTTTCAGTATCAAGCCCCAAACCAGAAGCCTCAGCACCATACATAGCTACTGACTCGTCATTGACAAATGGGTAGAACATACCGATAGCATTTGAACCACCACCGATACATGCCATGACAGCATCAGGCAGTTTACCGCCAGAAATCTCTGCGTATTGACGTTTGGCTTCACGACCGATGACAGATTGGAAGTCACGGACAATTTCTGGGAATGGTGCAGGACCAAGGGCAGACCCCATGATGTAGTGAGTATCATCAATACCAGCTACCCAAGCACGGAGGGCTGCATTTACAGCGTCCTTAAGCACGCGCGAACCATCTGTGACGCTAAATACCTTGGCACCAAGCAATTCCATACGGAAAACATTAAGCGCCTGACGTTTAACATCTTCTTCACCCATATAAATAGTACAGTCCATGTCGAAAAGGGCTGCGGCTGTCGCTGTTGCAACACCGTGTTGACCTGCACCTGTTTCGGCAATGATTTTCTTCTTGCCCATGCGTTTAGCAAGCAAGACTTGACCAAGGGCATTGTTAATCTTGTGGGCACCTGTGTGGTTAAGGTCCTCACGTTTAAGATAAATTTGCGCCCCACCAATATGGTCGGTCAAACGTTTGGCATGGTAAAGAGGCGTCTCACGGCCCACATAGTTTTTGAGGAGATCATCCAATTCCGCTTGGAAACTTGGATCTTCCTTGGCTTCACGATAGGCCTTGTCCAATTCAATAACGGCCGTCATCAGCGTTTCTGGAACGAACTGACCACCGAATTTTCCGTAAAATCCTTTTGCATCAGGTTGTTGATATGTCATGCTTTCACTCTTTCTATAAATGCTTTAATCTTGTCTAAATCTTTGTGACCATCTGTCTCGACACCCGAGGACACATCTAAGGCATAGGGCTGGAAAGTTTCCTTGGCCTCTGCCACATTATCCACGGTCAAGCCACCAGCGATGAAATAGTCCTGTTCAATCTGTTTGTCCGCCAAGAGTTGCCAGTCAAAGGTCTGACCACTGCCAGCAATGGGAGCATCAAAGAGAAGATAATCTGCCTGGCTCTTGACTTGAGACTCACTATCTGAAATCTGAATAGCTCGAATCACTGGTACTGAAATCTGAGAAATCAGAGTTTCATCAAAGGTTCCATGAATCTGAACGATATCTAAGGGAACCTGACCAATCGCTTCTTCCAGTTCCTCAAGACTTGGTGAAACAAAGACACCGACGATTTTTGTCTGCCCTGTCACTCCTTTAGCTAGCTCGTGAGCTTGTTCAAGACTCACTTGACGCTTGCTCTTGGCAAAGACAAAGCCGATGTAGTCAGCTCCTGCTTCAACCGCAGTCGCCACTGCTTCTGGTGTTGATAGTCCACAAATTTTAACCTTTGTCAATTTGCAACTCCTTGACCTTTTCAGCTACATTGTCAGCCGTCATAAGGGCAGTTCCTACCAGAATCCCATTAAAATATGGAGCAACTAGGGCGGCATCCTGACCTGTAAAAATAGCTGACTCAGAAATATAAACAGGTTTATCCTTGAAATGCGCTGACATTTCAAGACTGGTATTGATATCCGTCTCAAAAGTGACCAAATTACGGTTGTTAACGCCAATAATCTCAGCACCAATACGATGAGCCACTTCTAATTCTGGTAGATTATGCGTTTCAACCAAGACTTCCAAGCCAAGGCTAGTCGCAAAATCATAGAGCTCCTTGAGACGAGCCTCTGGCAAGGCCGCTACAATCAAGAGAATGACTGTCGCACCCGCATTACGACTACGCACAATCTGTTTTTCATCAATAATAAAGTCCTTAGCCAAGGTTGGAATAGCCACCTCTGACGAAATTTCTTTCAAATAGGAAATATCACCCTTGAAGAAAACTTCGTCCGTCAAAACAGAAATCATGGCTGCCCCATTTTCCTCATAGGTCTTAGCCTGAGCCACAATATCCACATCTAGGTTAATATCACCCATACTTGGACTAGCTTTTTTCACTTCAGAAATAATTTGCAGCTTGTTTTGATTTGACTTGAGAAAATCATAAAGACGATAGGTCTGACGCAAGGGCTGCAAGTCTTCCATGACCAACTGAGCCACTTCTTTTTCTTTTTGTTCTAAGATTGTCGGAAGAAAGGTTTTACTCATACTTGTACCTCTTGGAGTTGGCGAAGTTTAGCTAGAGCTGAGCCGTCCGCAATCAATTGGCGAGCAAGCTCAACACCTTCTTTAATAGTCGCAACCTTACCATTAGCAAAGAATCCGAGACCTGCATTAAGCACTGTTGTTTCAAGATAAGGGCTGGCTTCGTTTTTCAAGACACTAAGGAGAATCTCTGCATTTTCCTTGGCATCGCCACCTGTGATATCAGACAATTCAACCTTTTCCATACCCAAATCTTCATAAGTGAAAGTGTGCTGGCTGATGTGGCCATCTTCCAAAAGGGTGTAGGTGTTAGTGCCATAGAGAGCAGCTTCGTCCATATTGTCAGGACCTGTGATAATAACCGCACGTTTACGTCCCAACTGTTGGATAGCATTAGCAACAATCTCCTGCAATTCCACACGATAAAGCCCCATGAGTTGCGTCTCAAGGTCAAGCGGATTAGCAAGTGGTCCGACCAAGTTCATAATCGTTGGAATCCCAAGAGCTTGGCGAGCTGGACCGATAAAGCGCATAGCAGGATGCATGGTTTGGGCAAAGATAAAGGCCAAACCAACCTCATCAAGTGCTTTAGATAGGGTTTCTGGTGATGCTGCAACGTTGATTCCAAGGGCTTCAAGGACATCTGCCGAACCAGATTTAGAGGAAATCGAACGGTTACCAGCCTTGGCCATACGAATACCACCTGCTGCTAAGACAAAGCAAACCGTTGTTGAAATGTTAAAGCTATAAGACTGGTCCCCACCAGTTCCACAGTTACACATAGCATCTGTGAAGGTCTCAGGCAAGACCGTCGCATGTGATTTGAGGGCACGCACAATACCTGTGATTTCATCTGCTGTTTCTCCCTTAGTTTTGAGCCCCATAAGGAAGGCAGCGATTTGGCTTTCTGAGACTTCATTTTTGAGAATGCGGTCAAAGACTGCTTGGACTTGGTCTTGAGACAAGTCTTGTCGGTTTGAGATTTGTAGGAATATTTCTTTCATATCTGTTTTCCTTTTAAAAACGGTTCAATGTTTTCTGATGCACGAGGAGATGTTTTGAGCGTAGACCAATCTAGTCAAAAGACTGTCCGACTAGCCTGCAACGATTTTTACAAAATTTTCAACCATCTTGAGCCCATCTGGACTTCCGATGCTTTCTGGGTGATATTGCAAACCATAAATTGGTAGCTCCTTATGTTGAATGGCCATGATTTCCTGGTCATCCGTTGTGATAGCTGTCACATCGAAGCCCTCTGGCATTTGGTCAACAACGATGGAATGGTAACGCATAATTGGAACATCATTGTCAATATCCTTGAAAATTGGCGATGGCGTTTCAAAAGTAATATTGCTTTGTTTGCCATGCATGACATTCTTAGCCAAGCCAAGTTTACCACCAAAAGTTTCCGCAATAGCCTGGTGCCCCAAGCAAATTCCCATCATCGGTTTTTTACCAGCGAAATCCTTGATCAAGGCTTCCATTTTACCCGCATCAGCTGGCCAACCTGGACCTGGTGAAAAGACTAGCCCGTCAGCATTTTCTGCCTCTTCATAGAGCTTGTCATCATCGTTACGCAAGACCTTTACCTCTGTAAATGTCCCTAGGTATTGTGCCAAATTATAGGTAAAAGAATCATAGTTATCAACTAATAAAATCATTGGGCATCTCCTATTCTTGTCATAGCTTTCGCCTTGTTAATCGTTTCGTAAAATTCATTTTCAGGAATACTGTCGTAAACAACACCTGCACCTGCCTGAACATAGGCTTTTTGATTTTTGAGAATCATAGTACGGATAGCAATGGCAAAGTCCATATCCCCTGTCGCAGACAGATAACCAATAGCTCCCGCATAAATACCACGTTTTTCCTGCTCCAGCTCATAGATACGACGCATGGCACGAATCTTAGGTGCTCCTGACACGGTTCCAGCTGGTAGGGTTGATTTTAGAGCATCTAGTGCTGTCAATTCAGGCAAGAGTTGCCCTTTAACCACACTGGTAAGGTGCATCACATAGCGGAAATACTCAACTTCCATATACTTGGTCACCTTGACCGTACCATTTTTGGCAATCTTACCAATATCATTACGACCCAAGTCAACCAACATACGGTGTTCCGCAGTTTCTTTGATGTCATGTGAGAGTTCATCCGCCAAGGCAGCATCTTCAGACTCATTGGTACCACGAGGACGTGTTCCAGCAATCGGATTGGTTACCACCTCTCCATTTTTCACTGAAACCAAGCTCTCTGGGCTGGCACCAATCACCTGATAATCTCCAAAATCATAGAAATAAAGGTAGTTTGATGGATTAGTCACACGCAAGTTACGGTAGTAATCCAAAGGATCTCCCTCAAAGTCAGCTGAAAAGCGTTGACTAAGCACGCATTGGAACATATCTCCCTCACGAATAAGTTTCTTGGCCTTAGCCACCATATCCATGAAGACTTCTTTTTCGATATGATTTGAAAATTGCAAAGCTTGCAAGGCTTGAGGTGTAAACTCGTTTGGCGCCTGAGTCTGTAGGCTCGTTACCACCTGACCAAGAGCTTGACGCACCGCATCGTTATCACGACCTGAGTAGATATTGTCCTCAACCACATAAACCTTTTCCTTCTTGTGGTCAAAAATCAAATAAGACTCATAGATGAAGAAATGCATATCAGGTGTTCCAATCGTATCTTCGGGAATCTCACCGATATTTTCATAGAGACCAATCATATCATAGCCTGCAAACCCGATAGCACCACCTGCGAAAGGTAGGTCAGACTTTATGCCCTTGACTGTTACTTGGTCCAAGTATTCGAAAGGATCCTGATCAATCGCCTCACCATTTTCATAAAGAACACCATCCTTGAAGGTTACTTCAAAGACCGGATTATAGGCAACAATCGAAAAACGTGCATTTTCCTTCTCACGAGGAATAGATTCAAGGATAACCTTGTGTTCCCCCTGAACACGCATATAAGCCAAGATTGGTGTTAAGGTATCGGCTGGTAAAATTTTTCTCATAGTATTTCCTTTCAAACTGGTTTATCAAGAATAGTAAGTCGGATACAAGACCCTGTTACTGGTTCAATTGGTCTAAAATCAAATCATTTATTGTTCTTTATTCACATTTTCTTCCAAAGCAATAAAGGCTTGAATCATGCTTCGCCAAACACTTTCAGCCACATCTGGTGATAAGCCAAGCTCTAGTGCCTCCTTACGACGGTTAGCTATGACTTGAGCAACTCGATCACTAGCCTGGACAGCAACCTTGTCTCCCTTGGGCTTAAGCCGTCCTGCCTTTTCCACAAGTATTTGACGTTGGGCCAGTAGTCGAAGCAACTGTCTATCAATATTATCAATATCAATTCGAATATCGCTTAATGCATCCATAAATACCCAACCTTTCATTGAATAATGAAATAACACTTCTTTAAAGATAAAAGTAAACAAAAAACCTCACAGAGAAAAACTCTGTGAGGGCATTAAATCTAGTTTAACACGGTACCACCTCAGTTAATGGTCTCCAAAAAACGACCATCATCTCTATCTCCTCTAACAAGGAGTTGCACGGTAAGGGGTGCCAACCGAGAAGAATATGTATTACCTTCTCATTATCATCCAATCAGCCCAATGTTCGCTCATCTCGATTACCTACTCACAATCACCGCAGGCTCCCTGAAAATCTAAGACCAGTTACTTTCTGATTTACTAACTATTGTACTCCTTTTTAGAGAGATGTCAAGAATTTTCTGTTAATTTTGACAATTTCAACGACCCAACTGACTTTATTTCTTACATTATATGGTATTTGCATCTCCTCAGGATATCTTATGAGAATAAGTCAAAATACCTCTTAACCTAGGTTCTCGATATTAAAACTAACTAATATCGTCGTTAGAGTTGTTATATCGAATCTTATTTAATCGAATTACTTGATCTGCTTGTTCCCAAATACCTGGATTATGGGTAGCAATAATAATAATACGATTTGGATTTTTTAGTGATCGAATTAAGTCCATAATTTCTTGAGCATTATCAGGATCCAAAGAAGCTGTTGGCTCATCAGCTAGTATGATAGGAGGATTTTTCAAAAAAAGTTTAGCCAGAGCAACACGCTGTGCTTCTCCACCAGATAATTCGTATATTTTTTGATTAAGATTTAAATGTTCCAGATGAACATCTTTCATCACTTTTTCTTTGCATTCTTGAATATCATTCTTTCTGAGTTTCTTTCCTACCAACCCCAAATCCAGGTTGTAACTTATACTATCATTTTCAATAAGCCCAAAGTTTTGGAACAAATAACCCAAATAATCACGATAATAGACTTGAGATTTAATCTCTTTCAAGTCTGTACCATCATAAGTGACAGAACCACTATCATAAGTCTCTAGTTTTGCCAGAATATTTAAAAGAGTTGTTTTCCCAGAGCCACTTTCTCCGATAAGCGCATATATCTTTCCTTTATCAAAAGATAAATTTAAATCATCAAAAATAACTCGCTTACCAAAATATTTGCTTAGTTTCTTAATTGCAATCATATTACTTTCCTTTCAAAACACTGACTGAAGTTCTACTCTCAGTAAGCGTCTGTCTGTATAAAATGGTAAACATGTTGATAATAAACAAGGAAACTATAAGTAAACTCATAATCAAATGATGAGTCAAGAAAATCAAAAACACAAGTGCAACACCTAAAACACAGATTTGTGAAAAAAGATAGTTAAAATGCACTTCTTCAAACCTCATACCAGATAATCGCTTGATAAAGATTTCTTTTCTAAATTGCTCAAAGTAAAGAAGGTTCATACTGTCAAATAAAAGTATAGAGGTCAATAAACCTAATAAAACACCAATTAATAGAAAAGCAAGGCGACTACGACTCTCTGAAAGAATCTTATAGTAGCTATTACGATTATTAGTCAAATAAGAAACCCACTGATAAACACCACCTTGTTTAAGTAAATCAATGCTATCCTTATAGCCCGTCATGTGTAGTCCCGAACCTACTTCTGTTCCCCAAAATAACTGACTACTTGGTGTATCTCCCATTGCTTCAGGTGTAGTCACAACAATAATAGGATCATTAAGGAATTGCATAGGTATGTCACTATCTGTATTGTACAAAAAACGCTTTTTCTTATCTTTTACGAATTCGGTAGAGACCGATACCTTAAATAAGTGATGACTATGAGGATTTAGACTACGACTTGAGAAACCTGACATATATTCTGAATATATACTCTCTAACTCTTTCCTACTATTCTTCAACTTCTCTGGAATTATTAATCCAAATTCGCCACGCTTAAGTTTTTTCATTTGTGCTAAAAATTCATCGGAGACACCAACATTTTGCTTTTCCAAGTAATTAGGTGAAACATAAATGGTATTCCCATTAGGCACATAGTCTGTTATTTTAACCCCATTAGCTATATTTGATACTAAGAACTGACGTAAATTTGTTTTTACAAATAGCCCTTTATCGTCCTTTAGAGTACGATTTGCGAAGTCATACCAAGACTTATTCTGCTTTTCTTCTTCCTTACCTTGTGTAAAGGCAGAGCTATAACTATAAGATAGCTGGTAGTAATTTCTATTTATAGACCACTCTTCTTTAGCACTATTTAATTGCACAAAATCTTGATAACTGTTCAACAACGTACCTACAGTAATACCAACAACTACAATTGCAACGAATTGTCCTAAGAACATCACTCCTAGAAGTCTTCTTAAGGGGAGGCGCCCTCTCATAACTTCAACTAAAGAAGTTGCTTTTAACCCTAGTAGATATATTAAACTTAACCCAAGAGAAATAAAACATAGCGCAAAAAAATATAAAGTTACTCCTGTAAAATAAAGTAATATAGGCAAAGATTGCAAAATCCGAAAATGCCACAAACCTACTCCCCCAATAAGAATAGATAAACAATATGCAACCAATAACTGCCTAGAATCAACGATAAATGATGATAACATTACTTTCATCATGCTTTGCCCCGAAACAAGCTTGATTCCCGCATCCCTTAAATCCTTTATTCGGTAAATCAACACTAGTGAAGCAAAGGTCAACAGAAATAATGCGAAACTAATAAGTGAAACCTCATTCAATAATATTGTTAAAAGTAAAGACAGTATTGAATAAGAAGAAAAATCAACCGCATTATAGCCAAGCTGACTGAATGTCGAGATAAGTTCTGCTCCCTTTAAATCACCTGAGACAATTAGATAGTTACTAACTATATCACTGCCTTCAGCACTCTCCTGAGAAGCCCTTTTTAAATTAGAAGGTGGAGAAACGTGTCCGTAAAACTGATAACGAAAATCTATTTCACCCTTTTCATTTGGTTGAACAATCCGTCTAGCAATTAAGCTATTATGCTCATTAGCTAAATTAGTTAAAGCATCTGTTACTTCCTTGCGATTAGATACCTTATGATCAGTCAAAGCCTGACCAGTCACATCTACAGCATTATAACTCGAAAAAGATATTTGCTGATTTTGTTGAACAATCATTGTGACTAAGTAGCAAGAAAACAGGATAGTCGAGATGAATATAAAAACACGTTTCATACAAACCTCCTAAACGGAACAATTATATATCTTTGTATTGAAATAAAGTTTACGGTCGAAAATGGAACCATTACAAGGAAACAAAAACTAGGTTGACATATTACATTCAACCTAGTCACCGTTACTTAATTAATTATAGTTATAGTAAAAGGCAGCCTGCTCGCCAAAAGACGTTTTAATAAAAGCATACGAAGTCTGACCGGCATAAGCATAGGCCTTACTAGATTTAGAGGTCCAACGACTAACTACAGTTGAACTATGATATTTCGAACCATGATAGTAATTCGAAAAAGCACCACCGTTAGAAGCCCCGTAAGTCCAAACACCACCACCTGGATACTGCGTAGCTGCAGCAACTCCAGACAAAGTCCCAAAAGAAGTCACAGCAAGAGCCAAAACCATTAACGATTTCATATTTTTTCTCATAAGTATTCTCCTTAAAGTAATTGCGATGAAGGAAATAAAATGACATAAACTATGCATAACATTTCTAAACCTTCATAAATCAACTGTTACATTAAGTAAGCGCTTACTTTTAAAGTTATTATATACAGTTTTTTTTATTTTTGTCAATACACTTTTTGTATTTTTGTAAGAATTGATACCTTTGCTACGCAAAAAAGCCCCCAAAGGGACTTCTCGGTTTGATAAACAACGGCAGGGTGACAGTCCTGCATCTCTTTCAGACCCGAAGGTGCCGCGGCTGCCTCTTCCGCCCTCGTTGTTATTTCTTACTTATATTATATCACATTTTCTTAGCTCTACCAGCATTTAGATAATTTTTCAGCTTAGAATCTTTAATCACAAACATGGTACGGACATTAAGTTTATCACATAATCTGACCGCTACCAGAACATTACCATCAATACGTTTGATATATTCCAAGGACTGACCATTAGGATGGCGACCGATATAGTCCGGATGAGCAATAATCTCTGGAATACGCTCATAGGTGGCATCAAAATCACTGAATTCCTGGCGATGTTTTTCCATATGCTTCTTACGTTGTGCAGACAGCGTGATTTCTTCACCAGGCTTGTAGTTCAAATCAAAAGCTTTAATGACTTTTGGCGTCAAGTGCCCTACTGTTTTCATGTCTCTATTGTACCACATCTCATACACATCAAGGTCTTTCCTATTGTTGAGGTATCAAAAAAACTCAAGCCTGTTACCAAGCTCGAGTTTTGACTTATGTTTTTTGGAAAGCACCTTGTTTGTAGCTAATCCAGAAGAAAAGCGGTGTACAGATAGCCATTGCTACCAGATAGATTGGCAAGGTGTAGCTATTAAGTGTCGAAATTTCAATCACATCTCGAAGATAGTAAGAGCTGATTAAGAAACCAAAGACTGAGTAAATAATCAAGGCCACACGTCCCTTATTCAAAGGGATACAAGCACGAATAACGGCAAGAACACCCGTTGATCCCATCATATAGTAAGACAGCGTCAGCATGTCCGTATTGCTCATACCAAGATAGACCTGAGATAGATGGAAAATAAGAACACTGATAACCAGCATCAAGGCATTAGGAATAGACAACTGAAGCGAACGTCTGAGGAAATGTTTCTCAACAGGTCGTATATTACGTTCGAAGGTCAAAATAAATGGTGGAAGACCCTCGATAAATTGCCCCGCTAATGTCATCTGAACCTGAATGAATGGGAAGACCAAGAGGTACTCTGCCTTTCCAAAAACAATACTGGCAATACAGATAAGCCCCAAAAGGAAGGAATAGACCGTTTTGATGAGGAAAATAGGTGCAATGTGGGCAATATTATTAACCACACGACGTCCCTCAAATAGAATTTCAGGAATATCCTTAAACTCTGAATCCATAAGCACCAAGTTGGCAATCTGACGTGTAGCGGGATCCCCTTCAGCCATAACAATCGAACAGTCCGCCTCACGTAGTGCCAAGATATCGTTGACACCGTCACCAGTCATAGCTGTGGTATGCCCATTGGCATTAAGGGTTTGGATTAACAACTTCTTCTGATGTGGAGATACGCGACCAAAGATTGCAGTATCTTCAGCCAAAGCCTCCAACTCCTCATCACTGACCTTAGAACAGTCAATATAACTTTGATAATCCGCAAAACCAGCCTGGTGGGCAATATGAGAAACCGTTACTGGATTGTCTCCAGAGATAATCTTAAGGGTAACATCCTGCGAACGCAAGTATTCTAATATATCAGCCGCATCTTCACGAATTGGATCGGCAATTTCAAGCAAGGTCAAGGCTTCCACATCATGAGGTAAGACCATGGTCTCTGTATCAATACCCGATTGACTCAAGGCTAAAATCAAGACCCGAGAACCACGTGCCTGAGCCTGTTCTACTGCTTGAGGATTTTCCTTAAGTAGCATCTCAGGTGCACCTAAAAAGAGAGTTCCAACCCCTTCAATAACCATAGCACCCCATTTACGATCACTTGAAAATGGAATAATATCGCCAACCTGATAGTTGTTTTCCAGACCTTCATAGGCATTACGAATAGCCTGGGCCGTTGAGTTGTTATCCTTGCTATGCTGCATGTAAGCCGCCAGCAAACCTTCCAACTCCTCCTTTGTGAAACGCTTAGACAAGAGCTCTAGACCTTTAACGGTCATCTTTCCTTGCGTAATCGTCCCTGTCTTATCCAGGCAAAGCACATCCACACGCGCTAGAGTTTCAACAGAGTACATCTCCTGCACCAAGACATGCTTCATCCCAAGCTTAATGACAGCCGTCAAAAGAGAGGTTATGGTCAAAAGGGCAATTCCCTTAGGCAACATACCCAAAAGCGCTGTCGAACTCGTAACGACCGACTCTTGAAGAGAGAGTTGCTTAATCATGTAAGCCTCGAAAAAGAGAGCCAGACCAAATGGTATAACAATCTTCCCTGTAAACTTGGCAATCTTATCCATGTTATAGAGGATACGAGACACGATTGGCTTGTGCGTTTTGGCCTCTAGCATGAGCTTATTGGCGTAATTGTCCTCGGCTACATGAATGACTCTAGCATAGACCTGACCGCTCACAAGGTAAGAACCTGATAGCAGCTCCTTCCCATCCTTTTTGAGAATGAGATCACTCTCACCAGTCAACATAGCCTCGTTCAGCTCAGCCATTCCATCAACAACCTTAGCATCACTAGGCACTTGTTCACCCGCAGATAGAAGCATCAGGTCATCCAAGACAATATCTTGAGGATCAATAGCAGAAACCTGACCATCACGAACCACACGTATCTGATCCTTATTCATGAGATTGAGCTTATCAATCATGCGACGGGCACGCAACTCCGTCATCATCCCCGTAAAAGCATTAAGCACAATAATCCCGAAGAAAAAGAGATTAGACCAGGCCTGCACAGCAATCAATGCCACAAAGATCGCAAAATTGAGCATATTAAAGGAGTTAAAGACATTACGCCTAAAAATCTCCCAATTACTGGAGCCAGTTTTTGCTTTAAAATGATTTGTTTTTCCGGCATCTATCCGCCGCTTGACCTCCATCTGAGTCAAGCCTTGTAACTGTCTGTTCATAACTTTCATAGTAGCATAAAAACGAGGTGTTTTCAAAAGTTAGCCGTCATAAATCCCAAGGAAATAGGCCCATTAAATCGCATACTTTTTCCACTTTGTCCTTCAGGCCAATAAACCCAAAAGCACTCTGTAGGATTAGCGTTTCTAGTTAAACCTACTTTGATAAATTAAATTAAACAACCATTGAAGATTGATAAATGGTTTTGACTGCCTCTTCTATTAGGCAAATTAAGGCATCAAATTTAACAAACAGGGGCTAAACCCTTGGTATGAAAGGAATCTAGAAAATATTATGATGAACATGCAAAACTTGTTCCAAGAATTTTTTAGGCTTGTTATCATCATAAATACTGATTTTAAGGGATTTAACTACTAGTAAACTTAACAACTTTTATATATTTTACACAATATAGGACAGTAAATGGACAGTGACAGCATAATTGAAGAGTGAACAAAAAGAGGAATAAAAATACCTCTTTCAGATTGAAGACAAAGTCCTCAGAAGTTATACTTCTGGGGACTTTTCTTGCTTCGAAGGAGTATAATAAAAGAAAAGGTATTTGATGAGGTACTCCTAGTTAGCGATTTGTACTGAAAGTCGCCAGCACCAAAAAGTTGTTGTGCGTCATATT
>OATQ01000043.1_pt1 | contig 117656 bp, 110 predicted proteins | sample 1495061 | NCBI WGS metagenome assembly OATQ01 (sample SAMEA2579979, study PRJEB22360) | human gut metagenome
TTCAAATATACACTTATATTTTGTTGTGATATTTAATACTGCAAATGTAAATGTGTCAAAAGATGATATCCTGGATTATGAACTATATCTCTATCCGGTAGAGAAGGGACGATTGGTAGGAGTGAATTCTGATTTCATAGTTACTCCCCGCCAAGATGATTTAGTCATGGTATATGCAGCACAAAAGGCTTTGACCGACGTAAACCTTGAACTTGAGAAAATCAACCTTTCGGGCACTGAAGCCGAAAGGGAGCTATCCAATGCAAATGCAGATGATGTAATAAAAATGATAGTTTTTTTCGATGCCGAAGAGGAAACAAACTCAACATTAGGTGGTGCTGACACTCCCTTCTTGAGAAATGTACTAACTAAAATAGCCAAAAGCGTAGGAGGCAATGAGGAAGATGTGATGAAACTAATTAATCACTCATTCGCAGTATCCTTAGATACTTCTTTTGCAGCACACCCCAACTACATGGAATGTGGAGATCCCACATGTTCTCCGGTAATAAACAAAGGAGTCGTTATAAAATATGATGCTAATATGCATTATGCTACAACTGCATTTTCTTCCGCCGTATTTCAAGAAGCATGCCGCAGGGGAAATATTCCTTATCAAAAGGCAGCCGCTAATTCAGACCTCAGAACGGGAGGCACTGTAAGTGCGTTTATGCAAACGCAGGTGGAAATGAAATGTGTAGAGATCGGTATTCCTACCTGGGCTATGCACTCAGCCTATGAGAGCTGTGGAACTACCGACCTCTTCAATTTAACTAGTAGCTTAAAAAACTTTTGGTTAATGCGCGATTAAAGCTCTTTACCACTGGATAATTAAGATAACCGGAAGATAGCGAAAACGGTTAATTGCCCTTACCATGAAACAGGGCAAATCATCAAAATATCAGTATTATGAATTTTAAATTGACTAACTTATCTGCCATCAATGAAAAATATGGTAAGTCAATGGAACTATTGAAAGACACGACTTGGGAAATATGTGCTAATAGTTGTGGATGCTCCGGAGATTGCGGTTCTAACTGGATGCGCAGTTAATTTGAAACAAGTACATTAAAAAACGGAGATAAAATCAGTTGCGTTTTATCTCCGTTTAATTTCTACTTCATAAATACAAAATAGACCGCCGCAATCAAGCAGATGAATGCTGCCAAATGATTCCATTGCAACGTTTCCCCCTTAAAGAAAATAGTTGTAAAGACGGTAAAAACAACCAATGTTATCACCTCTTGGATTATCTTCAACTGCATCAGCGAAAACGGACCGCCATTCCCGACAAAGCCGATACGATTCGCCGGTATTTGACAAGAATATTCAAAAAATGCAATAACCCAACTAAAGGTAATCACACCTATCAACGGAAGAGCAGCAAACCAAGAATACTCTTGTTTCATCTTTAAATGCCCATACCATGCAAAGGTCATAAAGACATTGGATACAATGAGTAATAAAATTGTATAGAAACCTTTCATCTTATTATATACTAAAATTAGTAATTATCAGTCTATTTTATCCGGCAACAATTCTTCCTGCACATTCGTCATGCTCCCCCACAAGCTGTAGCGAGCTTCCGGATTCATCGCTTCCAACTGTCGCAGAATACCCTTCATATCACTTCGGCTGGACTGTGATTCATAAGGACAATTCTTCACTTGTTTCCGGTAGTCATGCAATGCAGCCAGTTCAATCAGATCAGCCTCGTGCACCATACACATCGGTCGGATAATTGTCATATCAAATTTCTTCATCACCAAGCGAGGCGGCATCGTACTGAATGCCCCCTGATAAGTAATGTTCATCAACAATGTTTCCAAAATATCATCCATGTGATGTCCTAAAGCAATCTTATTGCATCCTTGCTCCTTGGCAACCGTAAACAGAGCTTTCCGACGATTCCAGGAACAAAGAAAGCAGGGAGACTTGCGCGTATCCGTAGCAGGATCAAAGGACGTTTCGTACTGCACAAAAGGCACTCCAAAAGAGTCACAATATGCTTTCAGATATTCAGTATCACTTTGGTAAGGAATATTATTCATCACCACATGGACAGCTATCACAGAAAACCGAGGCTTATAAATACGCGCCCGCTTGCCCAGCAACTCTACAAGTGCCAACGAATCTTTCCCGCCCGACAGTCCGATAAGGATTTTGTCCCCTTCTTCTATCAGTCGATACTGCACCACTCCTTTATTGAATCGCCGTTCAATACGGCGGATCGTCTTCTCTTCTTCCGTAAATTGTGTCATATCTTCAAAAATCGGCTGCAAAAGTAAGCGAAAAGAATGATTTAAAGAAGAATTAACATAATAGAATCTCTGAAAAAGGGTTTATTTCTAATAAATTTGTACTTTTGAACAATTGATGCATGGATTAGTGAATAAAACAATGAAAAGAAAATATATTCTATTTATAATTTGCAGTTTCTTCCTCGGAGGAGTATCTGCACAAACATTGGAACAGGCACGCACCTTATTTACAAAAGGTGACTACGAACAAGCCAAACCCGTATTTCAGAAATATGCCAAATCTCAACCATCCAATGGTAACTACAGCTATTGGTACGGTGTCTGCTGCCTGAAAACCGGAGAACCGGAAGAAGCCGTGAAGTATCTCGAAACCGCTGTAAAAAGACGGGTAGCCGGTGGACAACTCTATCTGGGACAAGCTTACAATGATACTTATCGTTTCGAAGATGCAGTCAACTGCTTTGAAGAATATATCGCCGACCTCAGCAAACGCAAAAGATCGACGGAAGAAGCTGAAGCTCTATTGGAAAAGAGCAAAGCTGACCTGCGTATGCTCAAAGGAGTAGAAGACGTGTGCATTATTGACAGTTTCGTGGTAGATAAAGCAAATTTCCTGAGCGCATACAAGATCAGTGAAGAGTCTGGCAAGCTATTTACATTCAACGAATTCTTCCAGACCGAAGGAGATCATCCGGGAACAGTTTATGAAACAGAAATCGGTAATAAAATCTATTATAGCGAAAAGGGAGAAAGAGGCAATCTGGATATATTCTCCAAAAATAAATTACTGAATGAATGGAGCAACGGTCGCCCGTTGCCCGGCAGCATCAACGAATCCGGAAACGCCAACTACCCGTTTGTTTTATCGGATGGTGTTACTATTTATTATGCAACCGATGGCGAAGGACTGGGAGGATATGATATTTTTGTCACTCGTTACAACACAAATACGGACTCTTATCTGACGCCGGAAAATGTGGGAATGCCGTTCAATTCACCTTATAATGATTATATGTACGTCATCGACGAATACAATAATCTGGGTTGGTTTGCCTCCGACCGTTTCCAGCCCGAAGAGAAAGTCTGCATCTATGTATTCATTCCTAATTCGTCTAAACAGACTTATAATTATGAGGCGATGGACCCGCAGCAGATGATCCGTCTGGCACAGATTCATTCGCTGAAGGAAACTTGGAAAGATGAAAATACAGTAACGGAGGCACTGCAACGTCTGAAAGAGGCAATCAATCATAAGCCACAGGAACGTCGTGTGGTTGATTTCGAGTTTGTCATCGATGATAGCACGACCTATTATCAGTTGAGTGACTTCAAATCACCCAAAGCAAAGCTACTGTTCCAAAGTTACCGGCAACTGGAAAAAGATTATCTGCAACAGGAAGATAAACTGAACGGTCTGCGCCAGCAATATGCAAGCGCCAATCAACAAGGAAAAGAAAAACTTGCTCCCGCAATCCTTGATCTGGAAAAAAGAATTCTGCAAATGAATGAAGAGCTGGATGCTCTTGGAGTAAGTGTGCGTAATGCCGAAAAAACAAAATCAAAATAATACAGAGTTATGGACATACTGATTATCACCGTTCTCATCATTGCTGCAGTAATACTATTTTTGGTTGAACTGTTTGTCATTCCGGGGATTAGCCTGGCTGGCATTTCAGCACTTGCTTGTATTCTCTATGCCAACTATTACGCTTTCGCCAATCTGGGTATGGCAGGAGGATTTATCACTTTAGGGATATCGGCTGTCGCCTGTATCGGCTCGCTTATCTGGTTCATGCGTTCGAAGATGCTGGATAAGCTGGCTTTGAAAAAAGATATTGACTCGAAAGTAGACCGCAGTGCGGAAAAGAGCGTCAAGGTAGGCGACACAGGAATCAGCACTACCCGCCTGGCACAAATCGGTTATGCTGAGATTAACGGTAACATCGTGGAAGTAAGATCGATAGATGGCTTCCTCAATGAAAAAACTCCCATCATTGTGAGCCGCATCACTGACGGTACCATTCTAGTTGAGAAACACAAAATATAATATTCACTTAATATAAATTATCAATGGAAACATCTTTGTACTTACCTATCGTTCTGATTGTTGGAGGTATTATTTTCCTAATACTATTTTTCCATTATGTGCCGTTCTTCCTTTGGTTGTCGGCTAAAGTATCAGGCGTTAACATCTCGTTGATTCAACTCTTCCTGATGCGCATCCGTAATGTTCCGCCGTATATCATTGTTCCGGGCATGATCGAAGCCCACAAAGCCGGATTGAAGAACATCACCCGTGATGAACTGGAAGCCCACTACCTTGCCGGAGGCCATGTAGAAAAAGTAGTACATGCGCTGGTATCCGCATCGAAAGCCAACATTGAGCTGTCATTCCAGATGGCAACCGCTATCGACCTTGCCGGACGTGATGTGTTTGAAGCTGTTCAGATGTCTGTAAACCCGAAAGTGATTGATACTCCTCCTGTTACTGCAGTAGCCAAAGACGGTATCCAGCTGATAGCGAAAGCTCGTGTAACAGTACGTGCCAGCATCAAGCAGCTGGTCGGTGGTGCCGGAGAAGATACCATCCTTGCCCGTGTAGGTGAAGGTATCGTTTCCTCTATCGGTTCTTCGGAAAACCACAAGTCAGTACTCGAAAATCCGGATTCTATCTCTAAACTTGTACTCCGCAAGGGATTGGATGCAGGAACAGCTTTCGAAATTCTGTCTATTGATATCGCGGATATCGATATAGGTAAAAACATTGGTGCAGCTTTGCAGATTGACCAGGCTAATGCAGACAAGAACATCGCACAGGCTAAAGCAGAAGAACGCCGTGCAATGGCTGTCGCTTCCGAACAGGAAATGAAAGCTAAGGCACAGGAAGCACGTGCCAAAGTAATCGAAGCGGAAGCGGAAGTACCTAAAGCAATGGCAGAGGCCTTCCGTAGCGGCAATCTGGGTATAATGGATTATTACCGTATGAAAAATATCGAAGCCGATACTTCAATGCGCGAAAACATTGCCAAACCAACGACTGGTGGTACCACCAACCAGCCTTTGAGTAAATAGTCTACCAAACGCTGGAACCCGATTCCTATTCAGTTCATCTGCGTATCTTCTCTTTGACAAACTTGCAAAAGAAAAGAAAGATACCTCTTCCGAACTAAAATCCGGTTCCGGCGTTTCTATTTATATATACGACTTATTGTAAAACTAAAACCGTTCAATAACATGAAAAAGTACTTTCCATCCTCTGAACTGATTATCAACGAAGACGGCTCGGTATTCCATCTTCACGTAAAGCCCGAATGGCTGGCAGATAAAGTGATCCTTGTAGGAGATCCAGGACGTGTAGCACTCGTAGCTTCTCACTTTGAAAACAAAGAATGCGAAGTGGAAAGCCGCGAATTCAAAACAATCACGGGTACATATAAAGGTAAACGAATCACAGTGGTTTCTACCGGAATTGGTTGCGACAATATCGACATCGTTATGAACGAACTGGATGCACTTGCCAACATCAACTTTGAGACACGGGAAGAAAAAGAAAAGTTCCGCCAACTGGAGTTAGTACGTATCGGTACGTGCGGCGGCTTGCAGCCAAATACTCCGGTAGGCACCTTCGTTTGTTCACAGAAATCTATCGGTTTCGACGGATTATTGAATTTTTACGCCGGACGCAATGCGGTATGCGATCTTCCTTTCGAACGTGCTTTCCTTAATCACATGGGCTGGTCGGGAAATATGTGTGCCCCTGCGCCTTATGTTATTGATGCCAGTGAAGAACTGATTGACCGGATTGCTAAAGAAGATATGGTACGTGGTGTAACGATTGCCGCGGGAGGCTTCTTTGGGCCACAAGGACGTGAGCTCCGTATTCCGTTAGCGGACCCGAAACAAAATGATAAGATTGAAGCATTTGAATATAAAGGCTTTAAGATTACCAACTTCGAAATGGAAAGTTCGGCACTTGCAGGACTTAGCCGACTGATGGGGCATAAGGCAATGACCGTCTGCATGGTGATAGCCAACCGACTGATCAAAGAGGCTAATACCGGATATAAGAATACAATCGATACACTGATTAAGACTGTACTCGACAGAATATAGGATAATATATCCATCATAACAAAATGGCTTGAATCATACTCTGTATTGTATGTTTCAAGCCATTTTTTCATTAATATCCAATCGTAAATCTCTCTTGGTGATGCTTGGGATGTTCCAACTCATCGATCATTGCAGCCGCATAGTCTTCTACAGAAATATGGCTGTTACCCACGATATCCACAATCATATCATCTTTGCCCAAACGGTAACGTCCGGTGCGTACTCCCGGCCTCATATCTGCTGCCGGAGAGAAAAATACCCAGTCAATCTCTTTCTCCTTCATCAGGAAATTCAAGTAAAACTCTCCCAAAGCTTTAACTCCGGGCAGGATATTCTCAGGAACTTCACCCGAATCCATCAGTCGCAATCCCGGCGCAATAAACAGTGAGCCGGCACCACCTACCATCAGGAAGCGATTTACTCCCGCTTTCTTCACTCCATCAATGATAGTCAGATATACTTTGATGGTTTCGTCATATATATCAGGATTATTCCATCCCGGATTGAATGCACTGATAACGGCATCCGCTCCTTTGCAAACTTCGCAAACTTCATCGAGCGAAGAGACATCCGCTTTCTTTACTTTCAGATGCTCGTTCTCTATCTTTATTTTCTCGGGATGACGAACTACAGCTGTCACTTCAAAGCCACGATTCAATGCCTCATTTAGCAGAGCGGAACCAACAAAGCCGCTAGCTCCGATGAGGACTATCTTTTTCACTTTCTCCATATTCCAACAAAAATTAGATTGTTATTATTACTTTAATAACAATCTAACTTTCAGAATGTTGGTCTCCTTTTAGAAAATTAATTATCCGATATAGGTTTCTATCGTTTCTTTCAGTTTCTCCAAAGAATATGGTTTGGAGATAACTGCATTGCATCCAGCCTGAATAGCCTGTTGCTGTTCCGTATAGAACGCATAGGCTGTGACTGCAATAATAGGAACCGAAAGAGAAATAGTTCGAATCTTCTCTGTAGCCTGAATGCCATCCATCACAGGCATACGAATATCCATTAATATCAAGTCCGGTTTTTCCCGAATAAAGCTATTGATTGCTTCCTGTCCGTTACGCACCCACAGAATAGTATACTCTTTCTTCAGTAAGATATTCAACTGGGCAAAGTTCGATTCGATATCCTCCACAACCAAAATCTTTTTATGACGTACGGATTCAGAATCAATCTTAGTAGAAAGACTCCGTTCGGCAACTTCTACCGGTATCTCCTGATAAGGCAGATAAAGCGCAAACGTACTACCTTGTCCCAGTTCCGAGCTAACTTCAATACGGCCACCGAGACGTTCTACAATACTCTTGCAAATAGAAAGCCCCAGTCCGGTACCTTGCACAAAGTCATTCAGTTTTTCAAAACGAGTAAAGATTTGAGGAAGTTTCTCTTCCGGAATTCCACAGCCCGTATCGCTGACAAACAGTTTCAGCCAGTCTCCCTCCTGCTTCAATCCCAATGTGATACTTCCCGTTTCAGTATTCTTAATGGCATTGGATAAAAAATTGAAGAGTACCTGCATCACACGGTTTCGATCGGTAGAAGTCCAAAACTCTCCTTGCGGACGAACCACTTTCAAGTCCACATTCAACTTCATCTTTAACTGATGCACCTTCTCCACTTCATCCACCAAGCCAGCTATTTCGACTTGCTGGAAGTGCATCTCCGATTTACCGGATTCGATGCGGGACAAATCCAAAATATCATTGATCAACTGCAACAGCAGATTGCTATTCTTCTGGATAATCTCCAGATATTCATGTTTTTCCTCTTCATTCTCCGTTAAAGCCATAATCTCCGAAAATCCCACAATAGCATTCAGCGGAGTACGAATCTCATGACTCATATTTGCGAGAAATACAGACTTCATCCGGTCGGCATCCTCTGCACGTCGTTTCGCTTCAATTAATTCCTCGGAACGACGGATACGGTCACCAATATCGTGTATTAACGCCAGCACGGTGTTACCTTCAAACGGAGCGATGCGTGCCTGAAAATAATGTTTACTCCCATCCACTTCCAACGGATATTCAATCTCTTTCAGCTTCCCGTCCTTCAGGCATTCGCGAATATTGCAAAGAAACAAATCACTTACTTCCGGAGAATAAATACTGCGCCCGTCCGCTCCTTTCAGCACTTCTACCGGATGCAGCAGAATCGTACCCGGCGCCATCAGCACATCCGTTATAAAGAAATTTTCGTCAAAGATGAAGATAAATTCGGGTAAAGCTTCTATTATTTTACGGTTATGTTCTTCCAGATGTTTAATATGCTGTTCCTTTTCACACTGGGAGGTAACATTTACAGTATATGCCAACAGTTTATCCGGATCTCCTTCTTCATTCCCTTTATAAGACAAGAAATGATCTTCCAGCCAAATCACTTCACCATGCTCTCCGACACAACGAACCTGTATCTGAGATGCTTTGGACTCCGAAGCAAGCATTTTAGCAAAAGCTGTCTGATAGGCATTTATATCTTCGGGGTATGCGAAATGGTAAAAGTCATTAATATCTTTAAAGACTACCCCCGCCTCTTTCAAGCCTAACGTACGGAAGTAATCGTCCGTGAAGCTACATTTCCCTGTCGGAATGTCATATTCCCATAAAGCTATTTGATGTGCGGCAAGTACAGAAAGTATCTTTTGTGAATTTTCCCGTATGATTTCATTATTCTCATTCGGTGAATATAAGTTTGTATCCGGCTCCATAGACTATCATTGTATTTTGTATGTGCATTGTTTGAACGGCAGCAAATATAAACAAATAAAGCACAAGTTGTGTCTAATCTTACTTTTTTTACTTAGAAACAATTATCTTTGCATCATCCAAAAAGAAATATAATGAATCAAGATACTATCTGCGCTATTGCTACCGCTCAAGGAGGGGCCATCGGAAGCATCCGTGTTTCCGGTCCTGAAGCTATTTCTATTACAAGCCGCATCTTCCAACCGGCCAAAGCCGGCAAATTACTTAGCGAACAAAAGCCTTATACGCTGACATTCGGGCGTATTTATAATGGAGAAGAAGTCATAGACGAAGTCCTTGTGAGTCTTTTCCGGGCTCCTCATTCCTATACGGGAGAGGATAGTACAGAAATCACGTGTCATGGTTCTTCCTATATTCTTCAGCAAGTAATGCAGTTGTTGATTAAGAACGGTTGCCGTATGGCTCAACCGGGAGAATATACCCAACGCGCGTTCCTCAACGGAAAGATGGACTTAAGTCAGGCGGAGGCTGTAGCCGATTTGATTGCATCTTCTTCCGCAGCCACTCATCGTTTGGCCATGAGTCAGATGCGGGGAGGTTTTAGCAAAGAGTTAACGGACCTACGAAGTAAGTTGCTAAACTTCACTTCCATGATCGAACTGGAACTTGACTTCAGCGAAGAAGATGTGGAGTTTGCTGATCGTTCGGCATTGCGAAAACTCGCAGATGAAATAGAGCAGGTTATCTCACGGCTGGTTCATTCATTCAATGTAGGGAATGCCATTAAGAATGGTGTTCCGGTGGCTATCATCGGTGAAACGAATGCGGGGAAATCTACTTTACTGAATGTATTACTGAACGAGGATAAAGCAATCGTCAGTGATATTCATGGTACCACGCGTGATGTCATTGAAGATACTATTAATATAGGTGGCATCACTTTCCGATTCATTGATACTGCCGGAATCCGGGAAACAAATGATACCATTGAAAGCCTTGGTATTGAACGTACATTCCAGAAGTTGGATCAAGCGGAGATTGTACTTTGGATGGTTGATTCATCTGATGCATCTTCTCAGATAAAGCAATTATCAGAAAAGATCATTCCTCGTTGTGAAGAGAAGCAACTAATTGTTGTATTCAACAAAGCGGATTTGATTGAGGAAATGCAGAAAGAAGAATTATCTGCTTTATTAAAGAACTTCCCTAAAGAATACACGAAGTCTATCTTCATATCGGCAAAAGAACGTAGACAGACCGACGAGTTACAAAAGATGCTTATTAACGCAGCACATCTGCCTACGGTAACACAAAATGATATTATTGTGACAAACGTAAGGCATTATGAAGCTTTAAGTAAAGCTTTAGATGCTATCCACCGGGTGCAGGATGGGCTTGATTCACATATATCCGGAGATTTTCTTTCGCAGGATATACGAGAGTGCATTTTCTTTATTTCGGATATTGCAGGGGAAGTGACAAATGATATGGTGCTTCAGAATATTTTTCAGCATTTTTGCATCGGAAAGTGAGGTGCGGCAAACAAGAGCAAATATAAATCACGGAAATCGCTGATAATCAACACTTAATTAAGCATAACGCATTTGCTGATTTTTGCCCGACTATTCTTTTTTATCGGGAAAATGCTATAATTTTGTCCCTCGGTTGTCCCCCATCGGTCAATCGGGGGACAAATTTTTGTCCCTTGTGGCCCTCGGGGGACAAAACTCAAAACAGAATACGTAACGCTTAATACAGAGTAAAATGGCAGAAAAGAAATCCGCAACCCAGAAAGAGCCGGTAAGGCTCAGAGAGAAAAAACTAGCCAACGGCAATGTTAGCTTGTATCTCGACATCTACAAGAGTGGCAAACGTGCAAAAGAATACTTGAAGCTCTATCTTATTGAAGAGACCAATGCCGCTGCACGTGAGCAGAATCGTCGTACCTTGGCTACTGCGCAAGCTATCAAGGCCAAGCGCATGATTGAACTACAGACTCGTGAATACGAGTTTACCAAGGAGTATAAGACCGACACCTTTTTCTTGGACTATTATCGTAAGATGTGTGAGAAGCGCCATCAGAATCCTGAAAGCCAAGGCAATTGGGGTAATTGGCGCAGTTGCTTGAAGTATCTTGAAATCTATTGTGATGAGATGACCACTTTCAAGGAAATCACACCAGAATGGATTCTTGGTTTCAAGGAATATCTCAACACCGTAGAAAAAGATACGCATAAGAAGACAAATAAGGTTGGTAGCGAATTGTTTCAACCTCTGTCACAAAACTCAAAGGTATCTTACTTCAATAAGTTGAGAGCTTGTATCAATCAAGCTTTCGAGGATCACATCATCCCGACCAATCCTCTGCGTGGTATCGAAGGCTTCAAGCAAGTCGAAGTGAAACGCGACTATCTGACGATTGATGAAATCAAGATGTTGGCTGCTACCCCTTGTAAATACCCCTACCTCAAGAACTCCTTCTTGTTCTCTTGTTTGACAGGTTTACGCAAGAGTGACATAGAAAAATTGACTTGGGGTGAAGTGACCAAATTCGGTGATTTTACTCGCATCGTTTTCAAACAAAAGAAAACAGGCGGCCAAGAATACCTCGATATTACACCTCAAGCAGAGGAGTATTTGGGTGTTCGTGGCGAGAACCATGAGCTGGTGTTTGCAGGTTTCAAGTATGGTGCCTGGACTTTACTTGAGCTCAGACGCTGGGTGCTGGAGGCTGGTATCACCAAAGACATCACCTTCCACATTAGAAGACATTACCCAAATTCTTTCCCATTGAAAACAAACGACTTACAAAGAATTGTTTCTTGATAGGTAACGATTTGGAAACGAGCGAAGTTCCGTATCTTACCTTGTTTTGCATTAAATCAAAAGAACGCTGGCTTCAAATGCAAAGGTAGCATTATTTTTTTGAAATACAAACTGTTATAGAGGATGAAATTCCTGTTTACGAAAGGATTCTTTCTTTTATTAGACTAAACCGTACAAGGGCACTTATATATGTTTAGCAGTTCATATATTGAAACCGATGGGCACAGAACTTGAATAGCACATTCCTTGCAACAACATCTTTTATTTCTTGCAAGATACCAAAGACAGCCCTGTGAACCAACCCACTTGTTTATAATGTAAGGTAAATCCATATCTCGCAAAGATTCTATTCTTTCATTTAAGCAACAAACTTCACCATTAAAATTGATAGTTAAATGGCCGAAACAAGAGGGATTTATATACTCTTTTACATAACATTCTTTTAGTGTATGGCATGATTGAAGAATTTCATCTTTAGTCATAATCATTTGTGACTGTAAAGTAATTGTCTTTGTATCCAAAAAGACCGGGCAGAGAATTACATCCTTTCCTATCTTTGATATTTTGTCCACATCAGAAATCGATGTTATTATATATTTATATAGCAATCTTTCTTCGTTAAAGTTTAGCATATGAAACGGCGTGTGAGAGTCTACCAACAACTCAATTACCAGCGAATCAAATTTACGTAGGATTTCTTTAATATAAGAAAAAGGATATGCTAAATAATGAATTCGGTAGATAACCTGTATATTTCGATCTCTTGCATATTCAAGAAACTTCTCTAACTTACCATATGATAATTCTCCTGACAATATGATTTTCTCCAAACAAAAAGAACGAAGTTGCAGGGAAATCTTTTCCATGTCAATTTCTACACAATTAGTATCTGGGTATTCTAATTGTTGGTATGAGAACGCATTAAGATATGTGAATATTGTATTGTTCAGTAATAATGTAAGGGATGTCAGCATCATATTTGTGTATGACGTGAGATTATAGCCTAAAGCCTTCTTTTCCTTCTGTAGTGAAGTTGCAATCCTTAATTTTCTTTCTGGGATGTATGGCATAAACCCATCATACTGGATGTAATATCCAAAGTGGTTAGTAGCTATCTTTTGCAGCAAGAACTTGGTGTCGCAGTTCTCCTCGATATAGCCAAATCGGTTTAATCTGTCTATATTATGGTTAGCCAATACAACGTCTTTCAGATATACACCTTTGAACGTTATAGTGTCATATATGAGCAGTTCGGTTGATGTCGCTTTGATATAGCAATGTGGGAAAAATATATACAGTCTATTCATTTTATAATAATATTATTTTCAAGAATTTCTATTATATTCGGGTGTGACTCTATGTATGATACAGCCTCTGACAATAGCTTTGCAAACTTATTCTTAGATGTAAATTCTTCGCACTTACCATTGCTATAACAAAAAGAACATTTTGTACAACAAAACTGCATATAGCATTTCTTGCACAAGAATGAAAATTCTGTAATCCTTTTCATGAATCTACTTGCAATATCATTGCAATCAATACGGACACATCCATTGTTGTCTATAAATCCTAATGGTGAATCCCTGTTTACTTTCTCACATGGATGTATTTTCCCATCGTAACTTACGAACATTCGTTTTGAGAAAGGAATACAGGTACCTGTTGGCAGTATCTTGTTGTCTGTATTGTCATCTATGAGTAAGTCTGTCTCTTTATTAAATGAATTATTCAATAGTCTTGTACTAAATAGCAATATTCTATTAAAAAGAGGATTTTGAGTGATTAAGCCATGCTCCAACGCAATATCTTCAGGAATTTCAAAAGTTTTGAGCATAGACAATATCCTATCTCCATTTTTTGTGTCCTTTGTAGGAGTATGAACTGGGCTAAAATTTGGTGTCGTATTTAATTGAGATTTAAACCATTCAACTATATTCCTAACGTCACTTATATTGGAAAAAACGGCATTATATCGAAATGTTGCAAACCATTTTGGGAACATACTTTCAACATCCATTAAGTTCTTCATTACGATGTCGAACGATGGGGAGCCATTAGGGGTTTTTCGATAAGAGTCATGTTCTTTGTTTCCGTCAAGGCTAATCAACATTTTGAAATTATGATGTGACAAAAAGTCGGCATGCTTTGATAAAAGCATTGCATTTGTCGTCATCGTAAAAAATAGTGAACGATTTCGAAATTCAACACATTTGGCATATTCAACAATTTGACGAATGACATCAAAGTTTACCAATGGCTCACCTCCGTAAAAGCTGATGGCAAAAGGCTCTTTAGGCGCATCCGATTTTGCTTCGCGCTGAAAAAGAACGACCAAATAGTCAATGATGCTTTTTGCTGTTTCAAATTTCAGATTCCCCAAAACGCCCCTTCTGCTGTCAAATGTATCATAACCTTCGCTATAACAGCAATACTCGCATCTGAGGTTACAGAGTGTCGTCGTTTCGAATATGATTTGGGACAAATTTATCAATGCATTTTGTATTGCATTGCCTGTTATGCATGCATCTAACGATGAGGTAAAATCATCGATGTAACCATATTCCCTTAATTGTCGAAGGGTCTCGGTCTCTTTATTTTTACCATTTGATATGATATCGTACAGGTCTTTGGGCAAAGGCAATATCGTCTTCGTTGATGGACTATACAGATAATAATTGCTATGTTGGGTTTGAAAAGCAATGGACTCCATAAATTTAAAATAAGGAAAGCCAAAGTAATAAAACAATGGCTCTCCTTCAATTAGTGATTTTAATCAATGTTCCAACTTCCTGCAGAGGCAACGTCATCACACATTGTGATTTCGCCTTCTCTAATGAAGCACTCACAAGGACAATAGCAATTACTAATGCGAACAACATTGCCTTTTTGTCCTGCAATTCTCAATTTGTTTTTGAGTTGTTTGTTCTGTTCTTCTATAACAGACAATTTTAATACTCCCATAAGTTTTTCTTTTTAAACCCCATTTCATTGTTCACAAGTCAATCGCAGGGGTATTGCGCTTCGACCTGTTTGTGTATTGTTGTTAGATATTCATCCATAGGAATGTAAATATTCTTATCGCCATAAAGAGCATCGGTAAAAGTTTTTGGGAAAGCTGCGTATCCGATAAAGGCTCCTCTTAGCATGTACCCGTACTCTTTATTTTCCACACCTTTATTTTGAACATATCGTTCTATTTGGTCAAAGCCAAAAGGCTTAATAAAGAACGCCATCAAGGACTTCAGTACAACCAGATTATTTGGTATGCTGAATGAAGAACATTGATTATGCTTGTATGCCCAAAACTCTCGAAGACTACGAAGTATTAGCTTGCCATTTTCTGTATTCGCATATTCTCGGCACTTGTATTTATTGGCTGATTCTACTATGAGGTTCAGAACCACATCGTCAGACAACACTCTTTTCTCACTTTTTAGAGCTTCATTAATAATAATGTCAAGAAACGCTTTCTCTTCAACAGAAGCGTTTACATCAATACTCACAGCAGAGTTTCTTAACGATAGGCATGAATAATTAACTTGACCATTATTTTTGCTTGATGTTTTTGCTTTACTGATAAGTTCATTCATAATTTCACTGACACGAACAAACAATGCTCCCAAAGTCGTGTCATACACAGAAGCTCCTGTATCAATGTTAGTTATCTGCTGTTTTATATTACATATGTCTTGTTTAATGGATTTGTACTCGTCATTATCTTCTTCGTATTTTTTGATTTTGTTTTTGAGATATTGTTTGCGTTCATATTCCAAAGTCCCCTTTTTGAAATATTCACGTGTTTTACCCATCTTGATGCCATTGTTGAGTTCTTGATTCTTTATAGAGTTTAATTCTTCAACCAAATCAGAAATGCCATCACGATATTCTATGTTGTAAAGCTTATTTTCTAATTCTTCTTTTTGAGCCATTAAATTCTCTATTCTGTCAGTACCGCTTACTTGCTTGTTTTCTGAGAGTTCATCCGCACGCGCCTTAGACAATTTTATGATTTCTGAGAACAATTGAATAAGAATGTCGAACAAATTCGTTTTTGTCTTAATGATTCCGTTATATGCAGCCTTGGCTTTTTTTATAAGTGACATATATTCACCTGCATTCGAAACTGCACTTTCAGAAACCATTACTTGCGTATTTAATCCTGCAAATGAATTTTTCAAATCTCGCAATTGGCATGAAAGTCGTTGCTCATGAGGGTCCTCTGCAAATACCATTGCATGGGTGTATGCAACAATCATTCCCTTTAATCTATCATAAACATTGTCTTGGACAATGTATTCATGACGCTGAAAAGAAAAGGAATTCGCAATTCTATCAGTAACCAAAGGCTTCTTTGTTTTACCTGTATTTATCACGAATTCAGATTTATATTTTTCTATACATTTTACCTCAAACAATATTTGTGATTCTGCAACAAAAGATTCAAGTAAATCATTCGAAGAGAACAGAAAAGCGACAGCACCCTTTTTGTAATAAATTGTTTTACTATATGTAAATAGGGTTTTACTTTTCTTGACTGGAGTTATATTTGATTTGTCCAAAATTTCCTCATTGACTTTTAATACGTAATCACCCTCTATTTCCTTTGTTGACAAGATAAGATAGTTAACTCTTTCATTTGTTCCATCTATATAACGGCTCAAATTGTTGCCATATCCTCTTACTTGATAGAAAGAGAATGGAGATATACTTTCTGAAACAAACGACTCCAGTAAGTTCCATGAATTTATGCCTATATAATAAAACATATTTCTAATTATTTTCTATTTCAACAACATATTCCTTCGATACATCTTTTAAAAATGATGTTTTCTTGCCCGTGTAGGAAATATAAAGATTACGTGAAGAACGAGTACATGCTACATAGAAAGCATTCCTTTTACAGGTATTCGCCTCATTAGCAAATGGAACAAAAACATTGTCGAATTCAGACCCTTTTGCTGCATAGTATGTAAGAATACATGGTAGGTCGTTATTTGAAAAATCCAAAGTGTTGATTGTCCTAAAAGGAACGACATTTCCAGTTCGATAATGCACCTGAGTATTTATCCCTCTTTGTGTTAAAAAATCGTTTACTTCACGCACGTCACTCTCATCAGGAACCAAGATTGCCACATCGTCCAAATCTTCCATTTTTATCCTATTTAAGATGCCTTCTAACTCTTTCTCTTTGGAAGAGTATTTCGTGATAATGGGTTTTGGATAATTAGGATAGTCGCTATTACCACCATCTTTCATGTTATTTGTCATCAAATCCACCTTGACACTTTGAATTTGCTGAGCTACTTTTGCTATGGTCTTTGGCAAACGATAATTGTAATCTAACGAGAAACGTTTATATCCCAAAGTTTTAGCAATTTCATCAATGGAACTACCATTGAAGTTCATTTGTTGTACAGAATCCCCAAACAAGGAAAGGCTTTTTCCTCTATGGGCTATCATTCTTGATTGATAGTCTGATACGTTGAAATCTTGCGCTTCATCGATGATGAGATAATCAATACGGTCTTCAGATTGTTTGTACATGGTTCCACTTGGAATCAGTTCAAATTTTTCTGTATTTGTCACGCTAAAGCCTGATGTGTATGGAATTTCTCTAAACCAACTAACTCTTCGTCCAAAGGCAGAGTAGAACTTATAATCAACCCAATCTGCGAAGTCAATTCCATAGGTAGTCTTGTCCTTTTCTGTGCGTTCAAATTTTCTGACGCTTAAATCATTTACCAAATAGAGCGTATTTCTATTTCCTTTCTCCCAATACACATCTCCAGTCAAATCGAAACCGCGGTGAGTCCAAGCCCATTCATATGCTATACGTTCCTTGTCTAAACCAAGTGCCTGCATACCATATGCTATCATTCTCTTCAAGGCCACGGTAAAAATGACAATAGCATAACTTCCTTTATTTTTTGCCTGTAGAGCACGATGGATGGCGAGATTCGTTTTTCCACTACCAGCCGCTCCTTGTACTATTATATCATCGGTTATACTTTGTATGATGATTTTTCTTTGCGAATCATCCAAGTTTGAAATAAACCACTTTTCTAATCTCATAACTTAACCGATTTATTAGAGAAAGGCTATAACGAGAATTGGACGGATCTTACTTTTTTCAGAAGAAGTTCCAATTCTATCATATCCACATCCACTCAATGCGCATAACACAATGCTCATAACTATTCCTATGACAATATAAAGACTTTTCTTTTCCATTTCTTATCTTTTACGTCGAATTTTTCTCCCTCTCTTCGTAAGAGAGGGATTAGGATAGAAACGTACTAAAAATCAACACTTCAAATCATGATAGTTATCTTTTTGCTAAACATTTCTATGTTCTTTCTATGTTTTTTGATATAAAAAGTTGATTTTCTCCCCGATACATTCTTTGATTTGCGCTATTTTGAGTATTTTTACACCGACAAATCCCTCTCTTACGAAGAGATAACCTATTTTGCTAAACACACTCCTACAGATTTTTCAATATCATCTCGTTCGCCTTGTCCACCAAAGAATTGTCCAATGATGCCAGATAGATTTGAGTAGTCGCCTCGGAATCATGTCCCATTCCCTCGCTGATGACGGAAAGCGGTACATTCTTGTTCTTTGCTATGCTTGCCCAAGAATGGCGGCTGACATACATAGTGAGATTCACTTGCAATCCTACGATTATTGCTATTTCTTTTAGCTTGTTATTGACGAGGCGTAGTGCATTACGGTATTGTCGCTGCTCATTACCCACCTTATTGATTATAGGCAGCAGGTAATCAGTCCCATTTCTCTGGTATTTGTCGACTATTTCCTGCATACACTTCTCCCACCTGATGAAAAGCTGTTGCCCCGTCTTGCGTCTGCGGTAAGAAAGGATTCCATTCTGTAAGTCTTTCTTTTTCAAGTAGGCCATGTCAATGAACGACATTCCACGTGTATAGAACGAGAAGAGGAACATATCCCTTGCAAACTCCAATGACGGATTCATGGACAAGTCCAATTCCTTAATCTGTTTAATGGCTTTCAGTGGAATGGCACGTTTCACGGTCTTGTCTATGCCTGTATAGACGTGCCGGAATGGATTGCGCTGTTCCGTCAGTCCTTTCTCCACGGCACGATTATACACCGCACGGAGTATGCGCATATAGAATGAGACTGTGTTCATGGTTATATCCTGCGCCTTCATGTAAGCCTCATATTCCATCATAAGGTCGGAGCTAAATTCGTCCAACAGGACATCGCTATCTTCCCGGAAGCGCATGAAGCTTTTTAGCGTGGCTGCATAATTCTCCGCTGTCCGTTCCTTGTTAAGCAGTTTCAGACGAACAATGACACCCTCCATGAACCGGAAGAAGGATTGTTCCCTTGTGGCCTCTTGATATTCCTCCACAATACTATCTGCCGTGAAAACATTACCGCTGTTTTCCATTCTTCCAATGATGGCTTTCAGCCTCTTCAAATCCCATCCGATACGTTCCTTTATCGAACGTAGAATATCTGTTCTTCCATTGGCAGAAAGAATTACTACACCGCTTTTCTCATTCCATTCCTCCCTGAACACCCGGTAATCCGTCTTTATCTGACGGATTACTCGGTTATGGATGACTTGGTAGTATATTGTCCCTTCCTTGTCTACGACAGTCGAAGGGCGGAACTTGACCTTTACCGATGCCATATATCAATCGGATTTAAGGTTATCGGTCGGAGATTTGCCTTTCATGTCTTCCTGCATGATGCTGTCGGAAACGGCTTTCAAAGTCGTGCCATATCCGTCCGCCTGTTTCCGTACCCACTCGATGGCTTTTTCGTCCCGGCGGATGTCGAACACCTTGTTCAGCCAAAGCACATCATTGGCATTGCATCCGCCCCAAGAGCGGATGGCACGGAACTTCAGCGCATCATCGGCATACTGACGTTTGGACTGCCATTGTCCGATGTTGCCCCACAGGGACAAGGCGCATATCACACCAATCCCCACAACGAAAGAAAAGACCTTGCTCGATTTGATGTCGAAGCTGTGCCTGTGGATATGATCCTGTCGGGGCAGTTGCTGTTGAACATCCGGTACTTTAAACTGTTCTTCAAGGAAACCGATTCGCTTCAAAATCACGGTTGTCACCTGTGCATAAGCCTCCCATTGCCTTGCCAACAAGTCCTTAATCTCTTCGGATTGAGCCTTTGTCGTTTCCACAACAGCCTCCTTAATCGGGGATAAATCCGGCTTGTCATTCCCGATTTGAGGCTGTCGGTCTGCCACGTCGGGCAACTCTTCCAATTTACTTTTGATGCCATTTAAGGTTGTCTTGATTTCCTCAAAGAGGATGAATACATTGTTATTGTCTGCCATAGTTACCAATTGATTTTACGTTGTTTCTTCTTTTTCTTGTTTCTCAAATAAGGATCATAAGGCTGCTGTTCCTCCGGTTGATTGCTTGGAGAAAACAAGCCTAAAGACCCCTCGATAAGATTGCCGCCACTATCTGAAATTTGGCTTATCTCGTCCCGATTAGATTGCGGATGTGGTTGCGGTCGCATCTGTCGTTCCTCGTAATTGTTACGGCTCAATGCCGCGTCAATCTTGGAATAGCTGAAAGCGCGGTCTATCTTCGAGCCGTTGAAGCGGTAGCCGTTCATCGTAAAGACTATACCTTGAATTTCGTTTGTCTGCCCCTTGTACTTGAACTGCACATCGACGCCCTGCCGCTTCAACCGTTCAAGCAAGGTGTTCCAATCCTTGCATCTGCCGACTTCCGCCTTCAAGATTTGATATAGCCCGTACCTCGTCTTGTCCGGCTCTCGCAAACGCTCTACCTTCACTTGCTCCTTACCATTGGCAAAGTGAAGCCCGTATTTTTTGATAAGCTCCTTGCAGATGCGCTCGCTGCGAAAGCGGTCGTTCCTGTCGGAAATGGTCTTGCCGTTATTGTCGATACGGTTGAACGCTATATGCACGTGCGGATGCTCCTTGTCGAAGTGCCGCCCGATGATGTATTGCGTATCCTTGATGCCCATCCGCTCCATATACTCACGGGCTATCCGAGCCATGACCGCATTGTTCAGCCGTGGCGCATCCTCCTTTGAGAAGCTCAATGCGATATGCCCGACAGCCTTTGTCACCCTCGGATTCATCCGTGCCTGACCGGTGAATCCCTGCGCTATCGTGTCGTTATTTTCCAAAAATAAGCCGTCCGCATCTATGATTTGAGTACCTTTTTCATCGTTCAGAATGTAGTAAACCACACCCTTGAAGTCCGAGCCTTTCATGATTTTGGCTATCATAGGCGTATCCGGTTTACAAGGTTGTCTATCTCTATCACCAGTGTGCGACAGGGTATGAACACGGAAGTGTAGCCCTCCGCATTCGCTTTTCTCGCCAACTGGTTCAGGTTGTTCGCCATGCCGCACAGTTTGCGGATAAGGTCGCCGTGCTCTTTCGAGAGCCGTTCTTTCACTCCGCCTTTCGTGATGCAACCACGGATAAATTCACTGGCTGAAATTCCTGCCGACTTCGCCTTGGACTTCAACAGGTAGTAGTCCTCCGTTGCCATCTTTACCGTGATACGGTATTTCAGTTTCTCGGCAGCTCCCTTGACGGGGCGACCGCCCTTGTTGGCTCGTTCCCGTCCGTTGTCCTTTCTCTTTTCGTTGTCCATAATATCCTAAAATTTAATGTATTCACTAAGTGCAATGATTACATGAAGAATAGACCAACGGGATGTGCCTTCCCTGCGAGGTTTGGAGCGGGGCAAGCGGTTTCGGTCTGCCCGAAACATAAACTTGCTCCCTCCAAACTTCGTTACAAGTGATTTTGAGCATCTATGAAAGATACCCCGAACACACCCCGTCGGTCTTGTCTTAATTCCTACAATTTACGCCACTGTTCGATGTCGTTTCCGTAGGAGGCGAAGTGCTGACGGGCGAGGTTTTCGACCAGCCCCGACACGCTCATCCCCCTGCCTCCGAGACGGCGGACTATCTCATCCAGCCTGTCACGCACCTCACCGCTGACGAACACAGGCTTGCGGTCTGTGATTCTGGGAACTTGCAGATACGTGGAGCGATACTCCTCCAAAGAGAGTCTGCGTTGTTTGCTGCTGATGCGTCCGGTAACAGTCCGTTTAACGGGTATTTCCGTTTCAACCGAAGCGATCTCCACATCCTCTTCATCGGCATCGTCGGTTCCAGCTTCATCCTCCTGTACATCCTGCCCGTCAGGTCGGATTGTTTCTGAAGCCGCAGCCTGTATTGCGGATATGTCCGGTGCATCCAACGGAGGAAAGAGTGCCGTCTCTTCCGTGGCTGTGTCTTGCTCCGGCTCGGAAATCTTTGCTTCCGGCTCACGTCTGTTCATGGAAGGCAGATAGTCTTCCAGTCTGAAGTTCTTGTACGCTTCATCGTTCTCGTAATTTCTTTTCTTTGCCATCTTGTTACATTTTAAAAGTTAATACTCGTGGTCTGTATGCGCATAGTCGACCGATTGTCGGAAGCAAAATAACTGCCTGTGATTCAATAGGTCAAGCATTCGGATTCTCTTAGGCAATTTTGTGCGGTTTTGCCGTATGGCGATAGAAACATCGGTGAGGATTTCACCGATTTGCCGGATGTGAATGCCCCAGGGGGTAAAGGTTCAGGCACGGGCAATTTCAGAATTAAGCTCTTATTTTGACTGTGACTTCTTTATTAAATATCGGAATTAAGGGCTGAACGGATCGGGCTATCGGTGAGCTGTGCCTAAGCCAACCGCTACCACCCTGTGCCACATGCTGCCACTTCCGGAAAATCCATTGTCGGGTAACGGATTGTATATTTCTTTGCGGAAAAAGGAATGATAACGACTAAAAGAAAAACGGTAACCCGGACAAAGGCTACCGTATCGGCGCAACACGCTGCCACTTTGGAGAAATCCATTGCAGAACAGCTGATTCTGTATTCCTTTGCGGCAAAAGAAACAGTAACAATTAAAAGAAAGACAATATGGAAATCGTATCAATCGAAAGAAAGACCTTTGAGGCGATGGTCGCCAAGTTCGACCATTTTGTACGCCGTATGGATGCCGTCTGCCGGCGGCATGGAGAAAAGACAATGAGCGAGTGGATGGATAATCAGGACGTGTGCCGGATGCTCAACATCAGCCCACGCACGTTGCAGACTCTTCGGGATAACGGCACATTGGCATATAGCCAAATCAATCACAAAACCTACTACCGTCCCGAAGATGTGAAGCGTATCGTTTCCATCGTGGAGGACAAACGAAAGGAAGCGAAGTTCAAGGGCAGGACAATCTGATAACCGAATAGAGTAACAACAATAATTCCACTAAATCCAAAGTAATATGAACGAACTGATTAACAGAGACAACGAGTGGATAATCCATTTCATGGGCAGCCTTGACCGGCTGCTGGACAATGTAGAGCATCTGACCGCTCACTACCGCCCGACATTAGGCGGCGAGCGTTTCTTCACCGACAAGGAGGTGTCGGCACGGCTGAAAGTGAGCCGCCGTACGCTTCAGGACTACCGCAACGAGGGTCGCATACCCTACATACAATTAGGCGGCAAAATCCTCTACCGTGAATCGGACATCGAAAGGATGCTGGCTGACGGATACCGCTCCGCCTACCGACAGAGGGCAACCTGATTTTCTTGAAGGAGCGCAGTTTGCCGTCTGCCCCATGATTGCGGAGCAATGAACTCTCGGCAAAAAGGAACGGCTTACGGATGAAGCATCAATATCTTGCTTCGTCTGTAAGCCGTTCCTTTCTATCTTCTGATTTCCCGTCAGTCGCTTGTTTCCGCCCACGGATGCCTCTTTTGCGTGTGGCGGGCAGTGGCAAGGTTTCCGTGGAGAATACGCTCTGAAAGAGGAAGATTGTCCACGGAACGGCTCTGCCGCCTGACCTTGCCAATGCCGTCAGAGCCACACGCTACCTTTGCATCCGACATTGGGAACAAGTGGCTGGCGGGATGGACTTCAACTATACCATCGGTTGTTACCTCTGCCACAAGAGAAGAACAGTGTGAACGGATTCCCTTTCTTGGTGGCGCAGATTTCACTTATTACAAACCGTCTGAACAGAATACTTTCTTTACTGCATATCCTGAATGCAACGGCTACGACCATTTCAAGGTTGTAAGTGTCACAGCTGATACCGTCTGGTTGTCTGATATATCGCATTGTATCGGCTTCATTCAGTTCCTTGTTCTTGTAGATTACCCGTATCGCCTTGCGGACATCGCAGGAGAACACACCGAACAGGTCGGCAATCTCAAATTGCGTCATCCACACGGGTGCGGTCGGCATAATGACAGCACCCGTTTCACTGATTGTTATTATTCCTCTTTTCATAATATGCTGAATTGATATTGTTTATTTACTGTTATTTGTTTTTTCGCAGGTAAATTGCATCTTTCTGCGTTCCATCAGCTTGTCCATGTCCTTTGAGATTTTATCATCGGTTATCCGTGCATAACCCTGTGTCGTCCGAATATTGGAGTGTCCCATCATCTTGGCGATACTCTCAATCGGTATATCTGCCGAAATCAAAAATGTTCCGAAACTGTGCCGACTTTGGTGATAGGTCAAGTTTTCCTCTTTCCCTATGGTTATTCCCAACTCGTGAACCTCAAACCATAGGGCATCACGGTTGGGAAGAGGAAACACGGGCTTCTCGTCATCGGTCGTGTTATACAGCGACAATATCCGCTCCGCTATGGGATGTAAGGGTATGAATGCCTCCACCTTTGTCTTTTTTCGGTTGATGCGGATGTACCGTCTGCCATCAGCGTTTGTTCCGATATGGTGGGGATGAAGAAGTTTGATGTCCACATACGCCAGTCCCGTCAGGGTGGAAAATATGAAAGCCCGTCTTGCCAGTTCCATACGCTTGTCATACATCGGTGTGGAAAGTATCTTCTTGAACTCCTCACGGCTGATGTACCTGTGCCTTGCTTCCGGCTTTGTCTCATATTCCAAGTCCTCACAGGGATTTACACGGAGAATCTCCTTGTCTACTGCAAGGTACAACAGTCGGTTCAGCCAACGCAGGCAATGGTTGGTCTGGGAAGCCCCGAAGTTCTTGCATTTCTTCAAGTGGGCTTTGTAGGACTTGCCGAAATCCTCCGTCACTTCTTCAAGGGGAATGTCCTTTTTACCGATGGACGTAAGAAAATCCGTCAGGTACTTCTGATAATACATTGAACTTCGATAGGAAGAAGTCGAGTCTATTTCTTCGGAATGCTTCTTCAACCGCTCACGTTCCCATTCTCCCATCTGTAGAAGAGTGGTCGGATGGATGTTGTTCAAGGATATGTGGTTCTTCAAAATCTCGGCACTGACCACACCTTGCGATTTCAGTATCTCATTGTAGGCTTCCTCTGTCAGTCGTAAATATTCTCGTAAGCGGTTATTTTCCCTTACGGATTTAATCTCGTTTTTCTTGCTGTTCCATTCTTCCGGTCGGCAATAAATCCCCGTACTGATGGCAGTCTGTTTGCCGTCAATGGTTATGCGGCAGAGTATGGCGGTCGTACCGTCAGCCTTTACTTTGCTGCGGTTAATGTAGGGTAAAAGTGAAAATGTGCTTCGCATATAGTTTTCTGTATTAAAGGATTAAAGAACTAATTGAAAATCTTTGGTGGCTTCTATGAACTTGTCCATGTCCTCGAAAAGTTTCTTCGGGCTGACACGGGCATAGACCTGTGTTGTGGAAATGTCGGAATGTCCCAGCATCCTGCTGATGGTTTCTATCGGCACACCTGCTTCAAGCGTAATCAGCGAGGCGAAGCTGTGCCTCGCCTGATGATAGCACAAATCATCCTTGATGCCTGCCAGTGCCGCCAACGCTTTCATGTGCCGCTTCATGTTCGGATGGTGGATTATCGGGAAAAGCGTTTCCCTTGTCTCGTCCTTGTATTTTTCAAGCAACGCCAACGCTTCGGGAAGGAGCTTCACGCTCGCCCTATGCTCGTTCTTCTTCCGACGGTATTTCAGCCACAACGCCCCGTTGTCGTCTGTGTACAAGTTTTCATTCGTAATAGAAACCGCATCGGCGTATGATACGCCCGTGTAGCAGGCAAACAGGAAAAGGTCACGTGCCAGCATGTGGGATTTTCTGTAAGCAGGTATTTCCACGTCACGGATTTTCTCGAACGATTCACGGCTCAATGCCCGTGGTGTCCTTTCCGATTGTTTGGGCAGGGCAAAATGCTGGAAATGGCATTTCTCGGCATACCCTTTTTTGTAGGCAAGGCGACAGATCTTTTTCAGAATGGCAAGATGGTGGCGGACGGTATCAATTGCATAGCCTTTCTCTTCCATGGCGAAAGCCTGATAGTCGTGGATGAACTGCTCCGTCAATTGCCCGAATGCCAAGTCCCTGACCTTGTACCTGTGCCTGATGAACTCCCCGAGTGTCAGACGCATATAGTGATAGCCGGGGTAAGTGCCTTTCGCACGGTCTATGCCGATACGGGCTTTGAGGTCGTCACAGACAACGTCCGTCATTTTCATGAGCGTCATCTGCGTTTCCATGCTGCCTTGAAAATGATTCTTCACATCGGTGGCATCAAAATCCACTTTACGGCTTACAAGGTTATCGAAGGCGTTGTTCACCGCCAACAGCAACTTTTCAATCTTGGCATTGGTCTCCACCGCCTCCTTGCCCTTGCCGTTCAGACGGCTTTCACGAGGATTCCACAATTCGGGAGTGCAGGACAGCTTGCAACTGAATTGCGCCATACTCCGGTTTACGGTGATTCTTCCCATTATCGGGGCTTTGCCCGACTTGTCCGGTTCGCTCTTTTTGAGGTAGAGCAGCACCTTGAATTTTTCCACTTTCATACGCTTATATTTTTTGTTGGCAAAATTAGCCTGTCTATAAGCGTTCCTTGATACGCAAAATACTGTGGATGAGCGCAAACGAAACGGTGAGGACTTCTTTTCATTGCCTACCGTTACCGACATCCGTTTCGGTAACTGCCCGGCTAACGGTTTGGTAACCGAATGACCTCAATATTCCGTTACCGTTTGCATTTTCCACATTTAGCAAAATACAGAAACATTGCTCATTTCAAACGACTTACGTTTAATCTTCACCTCTACGCTTTTCCTTGCAGTGCCTATCACTTTCCACTGTGCCCGCCACACATTTGCTGTGCTGATGCTCGATTTAGGTACTGACATCTATACTGTATCTAAGCTGTTAGGCCATCGCAACCTTTCCACAACGCAAATCTACGCTAAGGTTGTCGATAAGAAGAAGCAAGATGCCGTTTCTATGATACCTAACATAAAAATGGAGGATTAGCTATGAATAGACAGCAAATAGTTATCTGTTTAGAACGAATGAACCGCTTCTCCAAGCAACTAACCTATTGGGTAGAGCTTGGAGGCGAGTTCTATCTTCCTTCTTTTGATGCAGATTTGAATAAGTTTGGTGATTGGGCCAAAGAAGTTAGAAAATTCATTGTTCAAGGAGACTGTAATGCTTTGATGGAAAGAATAGTCAGTTTCCCGAAACAAGATTTGCTCCTTCAGTACCTAGAGGAGCATAGAGATACCCTGCCCAAAGAGATTTTCTCTTCTCTATCGGACTATGCAGCCACCATAAGCGCTCTAAAGGATGACGTAAAAGAGTTCAAAGCAGAGAGTAAAGGCGAACTCTGTAATTTGGTGGATGGTCTGGCTTTCAAAGAAGCTGCAGATTTACTTCAACGATGTGTAGAAGCTGGTTTGTTGACAGAGGAGTATCAACCAATGCCTTCTACCACAAGTGGTCAACTCAAGTTGATAGCCTTTGCGGTTAGCACCATTTTGGAGTTTAAGGTAAGAAAAAGATGGGCCTATTTTGAAGAACAATGGAACCATTCACACAATAAGCTCTCAGGTGTATCTCTTCCCATCAGAGATGCCGAGGTCATGGAGGTTGTTACCAATCTTTTTCCCGAAGTTGATTTCACCCCCTTATTTGCTCCAAAGGTGTATTTGAAGTTTGACACTCCCTACAACACTCCTCGTATTAAAGGGCTGTACACAGACCTGAAGCGAGGCATGTACCTAGACGAATCAACTACCTTTGAGCAATTTCTTGGCATATTTGGTAAAGGTGATGATCGAACTCCTGTCAATTGGATTCAAGAGCAAAGAAAACTTGGTTTTTTCATTCGCCAAGCCTTTGCACCTACCAACAAGGATTATTGGAAAAAGGCAGTGAGTCGTTTTCGCGTAAATGGTGAATTACCTCATAGAGGAAGTTTACAATCGGGCTATCAGGCATTGGTAAAAAACAATCTTGTCGATGCCTACTGCCCAGAGTTGATGGATATAGCAAACAAATACAATCGAAAATGATAATTGCTCTGAAAACGAGCATCTTAACATAAACATAACAAATTACACTGAAATGAAAAGAACAAACTTTTCTATCTCTCTTTTTAGAGAAATGGCAGTGGTTCACTCAGTGGACACAGCCAAAACGTGGTGAAAATGGGCTCCATTTGTTGGTGCGAGAAGCACATGAAACCTATGTAGCCGAAGTGATAAACTTTGGTAAGCGTTACGAGCGCTTTGCGGAAGACTTTCTCAATTCCAACCTCCACCACGATGCAGAGGATGCGTTGAGTAAAAATCAGCACGCAAAGAATTTTGCCATCATTAAAGGACTTCTGCTTCGCAAGGAGCTGGTCCAAAAGTACTTTGTGGCCAGCGATCTGAGCAACGAAGACATCAAACATTTACTCAACATCCATGACACTACTGCTCCCCCTTCTTTGAGCGTATTGTCTATAAACGAAACTGATAGCGGACATTCATTGCCCGCTATCATTGTTTCCGGGAGTACCTCTGACTTTAAGCCCAATTTTCCTGATGGGGCTATCGACCTCATTGTCCATTGTGTCAATGAGGCCAGTTTGTTTAAGGAGAAAGTGAATCTACAGGACATGCAGTCTTTCTTTTCATGTGCAACAGACAAGAAACTCACCTCGTCCAATAACCGATTGGTTGCCATGTTCTTCGATGATTTAGCCAGCAAGTGTTACATTACTGATGTCTGGCAGAATGTGATAGAGCAAAACCAATTGGTCATTAGTTCTTCAGGTAAGAAATTACTAACAGCTAAGGACTTGTCGTCTGCGCTCTATCAAAACAATGAGAAGACAAGCAAATCCAAGGAAAAAGCACTGGCTAAATTGCTGGAAACACTTCCAAATGTGGACTAAACGCAAGATAATCCACTAAAGGAAACTCAAAAGATTGAGAATGGCATTGAGAGTTACATTGACTCTCAATTTTCACTCTCTTTTTCCTGAGTTTTACCCTCTAACTTTGCCCTCCGTAATCGATTACAAGACGATAACGGAGGGCTTTTGCCTTCCTATGTTGAACTCAAAAGGACAAAATATGCAACATTCAAGAAGACAACGTGATAATGTCACAAACCAACGACTCAGTAGCATTGAAGAAGCGGTGTTACAGATTCAAAAGACATTGAATATTGATAGTGCACAATGTAGCGCTCCTTCAATGGTCGCTCTCTCTACTCGACTACAAGCCGTAGAACAGCGTTTGTTTGAAGAGAAAACAGTTCTTTCTACTACAGAAGCTTGCCAATATATGGGCATTGCAGAAAGCTATCTCTACAAACTGACCTCGGCTAAGAAGATACCGCACTATAAGCCCAATGGACGTATGATATACTTCAATAAGCAAGAACTAGATCAATGGCTATTAAGCAACCCTATAGGCGCGACTTCAAGCACCTCTCCTATTATGAACCCCAAAAGTGTAGCCCAACAATGAAAGATACAGATTTAATCTCAATGATAAGAAACGTGGAAGAGATCCATGAATATATTGGAAACGTAAAAGAGATGGATGTCTTCTTACAAAAAGTAGCAGACATCAAGAATTTTCTATCTCGATTTGATTCACTGGAAGTGCTTATCAATCATATGAAGGTACTGGAACGTCAGGCCTATATGCTCAAAGACTATTTTACGGTTGAAGAAGCAGCGCTCTATCTTGGTATGTCAAAGAGCCAAATCTATAAGATGACCTCACAAAAAGAGATAACTGTGTATAAGCCTCATGGTAAGAATGTCTATATGAAGAGAGAAGAAATCAATGAATGGATTGGCCGTAGCAAGATTCTTTCTTCCTACGACCTTATCTATGAAGCTGAGAAGAATTCCAGAGAATGGGCTGAGCTGAATGCTAAATCCAATAACAAACGTAACAAATAAGCATCATGTCGGAATTTTCAAAACTGTTTGAAGGACAAAAGATTGACGAAAGTAGATACAAGGAAATCTTGAGTCATATACGCCTGAAGGTAACTGAGGAGTATGAGTTTCCTCCGGAAATCGTTAAAGTCAATGGTACCACCATTGCTACTATTGGTAACTTCAGCGCATCAACGGGTAAACCGAAGAGTAAGAAGACCTTTAATATTTCGGCCATTGTAGCAGCTGCATTATCTGGTAAGGAGGTGTTGCGCTACAAAGCTACCCTGCCACCTGATAAACGAAAGATTCTCTATATCGATACGGAGCAAAGCAAATGCCATTGTCATAAGGTACTCAAACGAATCTTGAAGTTGGCCGGGTTACCTACTGATAAGGAGAACGAGAACATTGAGTTTTTCGTTCTTCGAGAATACAACCCTGATCAACGACGTGACATTATCAATTGTGCTCTACAAACAGAATACAATATTGGTTTAGTAGTCATTGATGGTATTCGTGACTTGATGCGTGACATCAATAGTCCCAGTGAGTCATTAGACATTATCAACGATTTGATGAGATGGTCCAGCTACTATGAATTGCATATCCATACGGTGCTTCATTTGAACAAAGGTGATGACAACACCCGTGGACATATCGGTACAGAACTGAACAATAAGGCTGAAACCGTATTGCAAATCACCAAATGTATTGATAACCCTAACATGAGTGAGGTCAAAGCCATGCATATCAGAGATAAAGAGTTTGCCCCTTTTGCCTTTGAGATAGATGAGCAGGCCTTGCCACAATTGGTTAGTGACTATACTCATCGCATGACAAAGCGAGAACGTAGCGTTTCATTGGACAAACTATCTGATGAGAAACATCGTGAGGCGTTAAAGATTGGTTTCACTTCACCCGAGCCTGTTGGTTATGGCCAAATGTTGGAATGCTTAAAGACCGGATATGAGGCAATCGGTTATTCTCGTGGTCGAAACACATTGGTAAACCTAAGCAAGTTTCTGGTAAACAGCAATGCCATCATCAAGGATAGTCGTGGGTACTCTTTCAATAATAGTTGGAGTGGTAGCGAATCATCCAAAGGTACAGCTAATCCAAAAGGTTAGTTTAGTGCGTGTATATATAATATGTAAACGGAAACGAACTCCCCTATTTACAATGAACATAGCAGAAGCAAAAGCTATCAACTTGGTAGCATTTCTAAAAACCATTGGCTTTAAGCCCAAGAAAGTTATTGGTCAACAGTATTGGTATAATTCTCCTTTGCGAAGTGAAAATACGGCTTCTTTTAAGGTAGATAACAAGAAAAACCTTTGGTATGATTTTGGCCTTGGTCAAGGCGGTGACATTATCAACTTTGCCAAATTTTTCTACAATACAATAGATACGCCAACAGCATTGGCAAAGATTGCAGATGAAGAAGGCGCACCTCACCCAGTAGCAGAGGCGCCACATCAAACCATCTACAAAGACAAGGCTTCAATGAACCATATCGAAATGAAGCCTCTTTCCAACTTCGCCCTTTTATCGTACCTTGAATCAAGAGGTATCGATAAAAATGTCGGTCAAAAGTACTGCAAAGAGATACACTACCAACTACGTGACAAGCATTATTACGGTATTGCCTTTCTTAATATAAGCGGTGGCACAGAAATACGCAACCCCTATTATAAAGGATGTATAGGCAATAAGAACGTCGCCATCATATCGGAAAGACCTGATGCACCCTATATTGATTGCTGCGTTTTTGAAGGATTCATGGACTTCTTGTCTTACCAAACCCTCATGATGCGACAGGATCAAAATGTCTGTATTGATAGACCATACGATTGTCTTATCATGAACTCTGTGTGTAATCTTGTGCCCACTATCGAGCATCTTGAGAAATACGAGCATATTCATTGCTTCCTTGACAATGATAAGGCAGGACAAGTGGCAACAGAATCTATTTTGGGAATATATGGTACCAAAGTCATTAATGAATCGTCCCGATATGCCGACTATAAAGATGTGAACGACTATCTCATGGACAAACGTCTGTAAACAAACCTATGTTATGACTGAAATTGGCTCTCCGAATGGGGAGCCTTTTTTTGTTTTCATCGTCAGTAAAATATATGATTAGAGTATGAAAACAAAGTATGAAATCAGATTTTCTAAGAAGAGTTGTTAAGATTAAGGCCGGATAAGGGATAAAATTCTTTGTTCTGCGCTTTTCGTTATTCCTTTGCACACGTCAACAGCGGCAAAACTGCTGGCAAAACAGAAATTGTATAACAAAAACCAGAGTATAATATGAGCCCATTCGTGATATTCGTAATCGTACTTACAACTATCTATATCATCTACTATGCTGTGATGATAACTAGAGATTTGTATGGCAAAAAGGAGGAGCATAAGTCGCAAGAAGAAGTATTTGATGTAAGTGATATGGTCGAAGAAGATACGGCTGTCTCCGTCAATGAAAGCGACAACGGCTTTAGCGTAGCCGATAAGGAATACGAAACTTTGAATCTCCAGGATGATGACGATGCAACCTCTTCATCAAATACTAAAAGTGGAGATGCAAAGTCTGAAAAGCCAACTTCTAAGAATGTTGCTGATAGCTTGGCTAATAAGGTCGAACAGAAATGTGACGAGACTCAGCCCTTCATGAGTGATGGTATGTATGCCGATGACTTCTACCAAACCTTACTCGAAGGTAACAGAAACAATCGCCCTCAAATCAAATCTGAACATATAAGAAATGAACTGTAGAAATAAGATACCCAGCTTGGCTCTGATTGCGATGGGGTCCCTTTACGGACTTACAGCTTCGGCCAAATGCGGTAGCGTGAATTACAGCCAAGGCGCAGATGCCCTTGCCATGATGCACGACTACGTGGTCACCATGATGCTCTATGTGCTCTACCTTGCGTATGCCTTTGCAGCTATCATGGCAATTATTTCTGCGCTACAGATATACATCAAGATGAACACAGGCGAAGATGGCATTACCAAATCCATCATGACCCTGATTGGAGCCATACTCTTTATGATTAGTGCTTCCATTGTGTTCCCAGCCTTCTTTGGCTACCAAATTTATACGTGAACTCAACTGCAGACGAGGATATAAAAAAACAATGAATCAATTAAAAACAGAAAAGAATGTTCAAGAAAGCAACTAATTTTTTGAAGCGTACCGCTAAGAAAGCGATTACGTCAGAGCGTTTGAAGACCATGGCCCTCATGCTCGTAGTAGGAACAGGTGTCGCAATGGCACAGAACTCAGCTGGTGACTACTCCGCCGGTACCACGGCACTCACGACTGTGACGGAAGAAATCGCTAAATACGTACCTATCGTCGTCAAGTTGTGTTACGCCATTGCAGGTGTCGTTGCCGTTGTCGGTGCCATCTCCGTTTATATCGCCATGAACAACGAGGAGCAGGATGTCAAGAAGAAGATCATGATGATCGTCGGTGCTTGTATCTTCCTCGTTGCCGCTGCTCAGGCTTTGCCTTTGTTCTTCGGTGTAACTAACTAAGCAGAAGGATGAATGGCAAGTCAAGAGCAAGAAATCCGCTACCCAGATTACCCACTATTCAAGGGACTGCAAAAGCCCCTTGAGTTTATGGGTATTCAAGGGCGCTACATCTATTGGGCAGCCGGGGCTATTGGTGGAGCCATTGTCGGCTTCATCTTGGCCTACTGCCTGATAGGATTTATCGCTGGACTAATTGCTTTGGTCGCTTCCATTTCCATTGGTGCTGCGCTTATCATCATCAAACAGCGAAAAGGATTGCACACCAAGAAAGACGACCAAGGTGTTTTTATTTATGCCTATTCTAAGCGTATGTAACAAAAGACCATCATGACCAACGTGTGGATTAAATAGTAATGTAGAACGTAGGTAGGCTCACCCAACCAAGGGCAGAGCCTACCTTTATTTGTAGTAATCAAAATGAATCGAACTTTAGTCACTGGAGCTGTTGTGCTCACTTCACTACTCTTTGTCAGTTGCAAAGAAAAGCCATACCAACTACCCAAGCTGGAAGCAATAAGGGCTGCACAAGAAGCTCGGAAGCAATGGTTGATAAGAGGAAATAATGCTGATGGCTTCATCGAGGAACCTCATGTACGAATCACCGATACAATACACGTGGATAGTCTTGTCCATGACACCATCCCAACGGATTCAATGACCAAAGATTCAATCTAAATATCAATACAATGGTAATATACATCCTACTTTTCTTAGTTGCTGCCTGCATAGGTATGGCCATATCTGTCTATGCCTTTGGAACAGGTGGTAAGCGAAAGAAAATCTTTCAAGACATCTATTTCTCTGTAGAAGAAACAGATGGAATCGGTGTACTTTACACAAAGTCCGGTGAGTACTCCGCTATTCTAAGAATGGAAAATCCCGTACAGAAATACTCCGCAAACATCGATAGCTATTACGAATTCACCAACTTGTTTACAGCGATTGGTCAGACTCTAGGTGAAGGCTACGCCATTCATAAGCAAGATGTTATTAGCCGAAAAGAGTTCAAAAACGAGGATGGAAACAAGCATGAGTTCCTTTCCGAGTCTTATTTCCGCTACTTCAAAGGACGTGTTTATACCGATAGTGCAACCTATATCACTATCACTCAAGAATCCAAGAAGAGCCGACTGCTCTCATTTGACAATAAGAAGTGGCGTGACTTCTTGGTTAAGATACGCAAGGTGCAAGACCAACTCAAAGATGCCGGCATTGCCGCCAAGTTCTTGAATAAGCAAGAAGCCAGCGAATATGTTGATCGCTTCTTTGCCATGAACTTCAAGGACAAGGTCGTATCGATGAGCAACTTCAAAGTGGATGAAGAATCCATTGATATGGGCGATAAGCGCTGCAAGGTCTATAGCCTTGTAGATGTGGACTGCGCCAACCTACCTGCTGCCATCCGTCCGTTCACCAATATCGAGGTAAACAACACCAGTATGCCTGTTGACCTTGTGTCGTTGGTTGACAACATCCCAGGGGCAGAAGTCGTGGTGTACAACCAAATCGTTTATATGCCCAATCAGAAACGTGAGTTAGCTTTGCTCGACAAAAAGAAAAATAGACATGCCAGTATGCCGAATCCCAGCAATCAGATGGCTGTGGAAGACATCAAACGTGTGCAGGAAGTGGTGGCCAGAGAGAACAAGCAGTTGGTCTATACTCACTACAATCTCGTTGTGGGCGTATCACCTAATACTGACCTTCAAAAATGCACCAATCATCTGGAGAACAGTTTCGGACGTATGGGCATCCATATCTCCAAACGAGCTTACAATCAGTTGGAGCTGTTCGTCAACTCCTTCCCCGGCAACTGCTATGGAATGAGTGATGAATACGACCGATTCCTCACGCTGGGCGATGCAGCCTCCTGCCTAATGTATAAGGAGAAAATTCAGCATAGTGAGGACACCCCGCTCAAGGTTTATTACACCGACCGTCAAGGTGTCCCTGTGGCTATCGACATAACGGGAAAGGAAGGACGTAACAAACTGACAGACAATAGCAATTTCTTTTGTTTGGGGCCTTCAGGAAGTGGCAAAAGCTTCCACATGAATAGCGTCGTCAGACAGCTTTGGGAGCAAAATACAGACGTAGTTATGGTCGATACAGGTAACTCATACGAGGGACTTTGTGAGTATGTCGGCGGCAAGTATATCAGTTATACCGAAGAGAAGCCCATCACCATGAACCCTTTCCGAATCAATCGTGAAGAGTTGAATGTAGAAAAAACTGGATTCTTGAAAAATTTGGTGCTGCTCATCTGGAAAGGCTCTCAAGGAACGGTAAGTAAAACCGAAGACCGTCTCATTGATCAAGTCATTACGGAATACTACGACACCTATTTCAATGGTTTCACAGGTTTTACACCTCCCCAACGTGAGGACCTTCGTAAAAGCCTATTGATTGATGACCGCAACCGTCCCCATCAAAATACAGATGAAAGTGAAGCGCAGCGTGACGAACGCTTGGAGCGTACCATCAATCAGATAGAGCAACGTCGTATGGAGTTGAAAGTGGAAAGCCTTTCGTTCAATACGTTTTACGATTTCTCTGTTCAGCGCATTCCTGACATCTGTAGCGAAAATAGCATTAGTGGCATTGACATATCCACCTATCGCTACATGATGAAGGACTTCTATCGAGGTGGCAACCACGACAAGACCTTGAATGAAAACATGGACAGTTCGCTGTTTGATGAAACTTTCATTGTCTTTGAAATTGATGCCATCAAAGACGACCCTTTGCTCTTCCCCATCGTGACGCTCATCATCATGGACGTGTTCCTGCAAAAGATGCGTATCAAGAAGAACCGCAAGGTGCTGGTTATCGAGGAAGCGTGGAAAGCCATCGCCAGTCCGCTCATGGCTGAATACATCAAGTACCTCTATAAAACAGCTCGTAAGTTCTGGGCTAGTGTCGGTGTGGTCACTCAGGAGATTCAAGACATCATTGGAAGTGAGATTGTGAAGGAAGCCATCATCAATAACTCAGATGTGGTGATGCTTCTTGACCAAAGCAAGTTCAAAGAACGCTTTGATACCATCAAAGCTATTCTTGGTTTGACCGATGTGGATTGCAAGAAAATCTTCACCATCAACCGACTAGAGAACAAAGAAGGGCGTAGTTTCTTCCGAGAAGTGTTCATCCGTCGAGGGAGTACCAGTAATGTGTATGGCGTAGAGGAACCGCATGAGTGCTACATGACCTACACCACTGAACGTGCCGAGAAGGAAGCATTGAAGCTTTACAAATCGGAGTTGCAATGCTCTCATCAAGAAGCTATCGAAGCTTATTGTCGCGACTGGGATGCTTCCGGCATTTCAAAATCTCTGCCCTTTGCCCAAAAGGTAAATCAGGTAGGACACGTATTGAATTTATCCACTAAAAACAAGAAATAACAATGAAAACAGATTCTAACCTCTTCAATGAGGAACTATTCAAAGAAAGCTTGAAGCGTGACCTTCATGCAAAGCCTGTTGGCAGCCAAAAGCTAAATGACTTTGGCTGGCAGATGTACACCAGTGCCAGAGAAGCTTACTTGTCTCAGCCTTGGTATGTTCGGCTGTTTTACTCAAAAGTTGGGCGTATGAAGAAGGCTATGCTTGATACGATGGCCATTCATGAGGTGTTCGTGTTTACTGCTGCTGAAAGTTGTGTGGCAGCAGAGAAATACATTTATGAGCATCGTAAAACTATCCAATTTCCCAAATAATTCAAGAATCAAATGAACAAGATACACCTGCTTATCATCCTATTCCTCTCTTGCGTCGGCTTAACCGCTCAGGCGCAATACTACAGTGTGAACTACGACAAGAAGACTGTCGCAGCGATGGCTGCTGCCTATAATACGGAGGCGGCTACCGAGGCATACTATAATGAGCAGGTGCAAAACATCTTGAAGCATTATAATGCGGCCGAGGTTGCTACGGCAGGCATCTTTGCCTCCAAGTTCCTCGACCGCAAAGCACTTACAGAGTTGGGCGTTTGGAGCAGCAGCACTGAGAATTACTACTACCGTCGTATCTATAACATGGTCAGTAGAAAGATTATGCCAACGATATGGACGGTTGCTGGTATGATGCTCAAAAGCCCACAAACGGCCCTCTACTGGGGTAGCTATTTGGTGAAGATATGCGATGATACCAAGAGCCTGTGTATGCAGTTCGAGAGCGTCGTAACTAACTCTTCCCTTACATTCTCAGATATTGCATTCTTGCAAATCAAGGAAGAAATAGCCTCTATCCTGAAGCTTTCAGAAATCGGCAACGTGGATTGGCAAAGAATGCTCGATGACCTGTCGAAGGTCCCTGGGAACTTTACGGTGGATAACCTAAAAGCGGATATTGACAACCTCTATAAGACGGGCGTAAACTTGGCTTCTGCTGGGGTCAGCAACATCGGTGATGCATTCTTACAGAGCAGCCAGTTTCATGACCTAATCAATGGAAAGTTGGGAGCAGCTGTGAATATTGTAGATAATTACTCCACACTCTTTGAACAGCTAGACAAGAGCGTGGGTAATACGTTGTTGGGCATGGTTGGCGGCAAAGACAATGTCGCTGGCCTGTTCAACTTCGCGAACTACAATCTAACCTCATGGATGACGGACTATCTGAGTGAGAAAGCAGGGAATTATTACACCCAACGATGGTATATCGCTCGTAGAGATCAAGGTTCAGAAACGCTCTGTGATTACTATCCTCCTACAGATGATAATAGCGTTATCTATGGCGGAGAATGGACGCGTTTTGATACCAGTGATTCCAACTTTTCACCGAACTCAGCTCAACGTGAGCAAATTTTGAGTAATTCCGAGCGTTACGCAGGGTGGTCACGTAGTCGAGTGGATATGCTAAACAAGCAAAATGATGGCTTCACCTATTATATAAACTACTACCTCAAAGGCTATATAATTAGCCGTGGAGGAAGACAAACCCAAAAATCATATGCATACGAAATCCATGTGAGCAAGTATTGGAACCATGTGGAAGAAGTGTACGAAGAAGTTTTCGACTCGTACAGTATGGACTTGAATACCTTCAAAGCCCAACTGAATGCGCGTCTTTCTGAGTTTAACGACAACGAGGAAGGTTATACCTATTATATAGGTTCAGACAGCAGAAACTATTATCAGGCCACCGATGCCGGCAAACTAAAAGGTTGCGAAAGCGTGACCATTAGTGTAACCTGTAGTGATGGCGTTTCCCTTGGCAGTGGCAGCACTCAGTACAAATGTCGTGAGTGTGGTGGTTCTCTGAATGCGCATAGTAAGGAATGTGCTATGCGGACGACGATTTCAGAAAACGATAACAGTATGGCTGAACTGGAACAACTGGAAGCTGAATATAAGGCACAGATTGAGCAATTTAAGTCTGAGATAACTTCATTAGAAGCTGACAATCAAAGGCTGATTATTCAAATGCATCAAAACCCCAATCTTGGGCCTTATAACGTAAAACTGATTGAAGCCAATAATGTCAAAATCGCGCAGCTTAAAAAAGACTTGGCAGACGTGCAGCAAAAGTTGGCAGACGTAGAACAAGCCAAGGCAGATGCTGCAGAAGACAATGCCGTGGCTACTGACGATTATTACCGCATTCCAGCCATCATGCAAGATTGCAAGACAGCTTACAATCTCACATGGCAAGGCCCTGGAACTTGGGAAGGCTACACCTACGTAAGAAAGGCTACCATGCCCAATATCAATGGCGTGATTACTTTCAAAGCCACACTCAGTATTGTGCGTAAACCTAAATACTTCTTGGGTATTAAGATTCATCGCGCTATTCTCCAGATAAGTTGGGAACTTACGTCTGAATATACCAGCACATCAGTGGTAGAAGTAATGACACTAGACCCCAGCAAAAGCGATAAGGAGAAAGCCGACGAGGTGAATAAGCGTATCTCAGAAATCGCTCAGGAATATCCATCTTGTAAAATTACAACGGAGTATGCTAAGAGTGCCCCAACAGAGAACGACGCCACACCAGACACCTATCACCTGCTATGGCAAAGCGACCGTTTGGAGATAGCCAGACAAGTGGACAGCCGTATTACAAAAATCTATGCAGACCTAGTGTCACTGGAAAAGATGATGCACTACAAACGTAGCATTATCGACGTGCTAAAGTCTGTAGCACCACATATCAATGACGACCAAGGCCGACGACTTACCCTTGTGGAAGAATGTCGCAAACGATGGTTGCGTAAGGCTGCAAACAGTATGCATTCCGATAGTTATAACGGTAAATACGACGAGGAGGAATAAACTATGAATGAAGTGAATTCTAAGATTAGGAACCTAGTACATACTATTATACTAATGGTAGTATTAGTTGGTTATCAGCAAGAAGCACACGCGCAATGGAGCTTTGATGTACCCAGTATTGAAGCTTACATCAACGACCATAAGAAGCAACGCAGTTTGCTCTTAGCCAGAAGTACGCTTGAGTATAGCAATAAGCTGTTGCACGAATACAGCAGCGAGAAAACCGTGAAGTACAAAGAACTGAACGTGGACCTTGACAAGTATACTCGTGCCTTTGATGTGATCGATGTACTCTATCAATCGCTTCGTACAAGTTTGAATGTGTACTCCACTTATGAAGGTGTGAGTGACCGCATCAAGGACTATAAGAAGCTCTTGAATGATTATAACGAGAAAGTACTCAAACGCCATCATGTAGAATTGGCCGATACCATCATCATAGGCATCAATAAACGTGCCATTGAAAATATAGCAGAAGAAGGTGAACACCTCTATAAATCGGTAAGCGATTTGGTGCTTTATGCTACTGGTGCTGCCGCCTGTTCAACTTCAGATTTGCTGATGGTGTTGGAATCCATCAATAATGGATTGGATAACATTGAAAGGCATTTGAACCGCTCCTATTTCGAGACTTGGAGATACGTACAACTGCGCATTGGTTACTGGAAAGAGAAAGTCTATCGTACCAAAACCAAACAGCAAATGATTGAAGATGCTTTTAGCAGATGGCGTGTGGCAGGTAAGTTAGGATATTAGTAGGAACTAAAATACTACAATAATGAAAGCAATAAAGAAAATACTGTGCATGGTTCTGGCTATGACCACTGTAGGAACAGCAGCCGTACACGCACAACGAGTGACATACAATCATGATTCCTCCAAGAAAAATCAAGTGACAGTGATGGAATTGGGAAGCGGAGCATTGATTCCGGAACTCTATTACACCCTGCTTCATCGAAGCTATAAGAAGTCTGCCGTCACAAAGAACAAACAGTCGTTCCGAACCGCTGCAAGCATTGCACTCTATAACCAAGTGGATGAAGCAGAAGCCATCGATTCAGCTCTCACAGCAAGAGCGAAGATTGAAGCTCTTAATGTGACCGACCGCACGGTAGATGTGGCCTGGTTGGCCGAAGGATCCAAGATCAACAGCAAAATGGCCGACTTCCAAAAGAACATCGACCGTATCATTCCTGCAGGTGGTGACTTCTACGAGAAACAACGATGGACGGAATATTATAACGTCTTTCAATGCGCTATCAAGTCCACCAAAGAAGCCTACATGCCCAATGCTCAACGGAAGAAAATGTATTTGAGTATCTACAAAGATGTGTATGCTCAGAATGAAATACTCATCAAACGGTTGGTGCAAATGAACAATGCAGCAAAGACCAAAGAACTGCTTGCCACGAATGGTTCTTACCGTACCGCCGATAAGCAAAGTATTGCTGATGGAGCTCGTGGGCGATGGAAAGAAATTGGCCAAAGAGCGAGTAGCGGGACAAAAACGGGACAAAATCAATGAGAAAAATGAATACTAAGCGTAAACATCAAAAGTAAACGATTATGGCAGATACAAGTAATATCTTATCCGACTTCGGCATCAATCTCCTTGAAGAAGAGATAGATGACGTGATTTTTCAGACCAATGAGTTCCTAACCGATGCAACATTCACTGGCTCACAAGGACCATTTTGGTGGATACTTCAAATGAGCATGGCGCTGGCCGCATTGTTCTCCATCATCGTTGCCGCAGGAATGGCTTACAAGATGATGGTGAAGCATGAGCCACTGGACATCATGAAGCTTTTCAAGCCATTGGTCATCTCCATTATTCTCTGCTGGTGGTACCCACCTGCAGATACAGGAATGGGAAACAGCGGTAGTCACTGGAGTGTGCTCGACTTCTTGAGTTACATCCCCAACGCTATCGGCTCCTATACCCATGACCTTTATCAGGCAGAAGCCACTCAGATTGAAGACAAGTTTGCCGAAGTGCAGAAGTTGGTGTATGTGCGTGATACCATGTACACAAACCTACAAGCTCAAGCGGATGTGGCTCACTCAGGAACCTCTGACCCCAATCTGATTGAAAGTACGATGGAACAGACTGGCGTGGATGAAGTCACCAATATGGAGAAAGAATCCTCACGTCTATGGTTTACTTCACTGACCGCAGGAGCAGTTGTCGGGATAGACAAACTTGTAATGCTAATCGCCCTAATCGTCTTCCGAATCGGTTGGTGGGCCACGATTTACTGTCAGCAAATCTTGTTGGGTATGCTTACCATCTTCGGTCCAATCCAATGGGCGTTCTCACTCTTACCAAAGTGGGAAAGTTCTTGGGCGAAATGGCTCACGCGCTATCTGACAGTGCATTTCTATGGCGCGATGCTCTACTTCGTGGGCTTTTATGTCTTGCTCCTCTTTGATATAGTTCTCTGCATTCAAGTAGAGAATTTGACAGCGATAACAGTGTCTGAACAAACGATGGCTGCTTACCTGCAGAACTCGTTCTTCTCAGCAGGCTATTTAATGGCCGCAAGTATCGTTGCCTTGAAGTGTTTGAACTTGGTTCCAGACTTGGCCGCATGGATGATTCCCGAAGGAGATACAGCTTTCTCAACCCGAAACTTTGGTGAAGGCGTAGCCCAACAAGCGAAGATGTCGGCTACAGGAGCCATGACATCTTTGATGAAGTAATAATCAAATAATAACGCAATATGGTAATTAAGAATCTCGAAAACAAGATTAAGCTCGTCACCATCATCTGCTCGATGTTCCTTGTGGGGTGCATACTCATCAGTATCTCCAGCATTTGGACAGCAAGAAGCATGGTGGTTGATGCCCAAAACAAAATCTATGTATTGGATGGCAATGTGCCCATCTTAGTGCAGCGAACCACCATGGAAGAGACATTGGATATTGAAGCAAAGAGTCACATCGAACGCTTCCACCACCTCTTCTTCACGCTGGCTCCTGACGACAAATACATCAAGTACACCATGGAGAAAGCCATGTATCTCGTGGATGAAACAGGTTTGGCCCAGTACAACACTTTGAAGGAAAAAGGTTTCTACTCGAACATCATGGGAGCTAGTGCTGTGTTCTCCATCTTCTGTGACAGCATCAAATTCAATGAAGAAAAGATGGAGTTTACCTATTATGGCCGTCAACGCATCGAGCGACGTACCAGCATCCTCACTCGTGAATTGGTCACTGCCGGTCAGTTGAAACGTGTGCCTCGCACAGACAACAATCCTCATGGATTACTTATCGTCAACTGGCGCACACTTCTCAATAAGGATGTCAATCAGAAAACGAAAGCTAACTATTAAAAGGTACGTATATGAAAGGATTCAAGAAAATGCTCTTCGGAGAAAAGATGCCTGACAAGGATGATCCGAAGTATAAAGAACGCTACGAGCGTGATGTGGCGGCTGGACGCAAGTTCGCCAAAACATTGCGCATCGACAAGGCAGCAGCCAAGGTGCAAAAGTTTGCAGACATCCACCGTACGCTGTTCCTGGTTATTGTTTTCAGTTTTGTGGCATTCAGTTTTGGTTTCAACATTTTCCGCATCGTGAAGGTGTACAATCGAAGTGAAGGGCCTCGCACAGCCACCGAGCTTCAAGACTCTGTTTTGAAAGCTCGCCACAATCGACTGGTAACGCCTATCAACAAGAGTGATAACCCTAAAACGAAACAACAATGAAGCTGACAGATAAAATCAATTTTCGACAGCCTAAATACATGCTGCCGCTCATCGTATATCTTCCAGTGATTGGCACCGCCTATTTTGTCTTTGATATGTTCGATACGAAGATTGAGGACAAGCCAGCTGCCAACCTCCAAACCACCGAATATCTGAACTCAGACCTTCCTGAAGCTCAGATTAAGGGAGGTGACGGCATTGGAGGCCGCTACGAAAGTATGGTCAAATCATACGGAAAGATTGAAGACCATAGTGCCATCAGTAACATCGATAGAAACAATCAAGATGAAAAGGAAGCATACGAATCAAAATACTCCGATGCCGAATTAGAAATGCTGGATAAAGAAGCAGCCCAAAGTGCATCCCTGCAAGATAAGGAACTGCAAGAAGCCGACGCCAGAGAAAGAGACCGTCAAGCTCTTGCCGAACTCCAGAAAGCGTTGGCTGAAGCTCGCCTAAGTGGGCAGAAAGGGTTGGAACCTGATAGTGGAAAATCCGATGGTAGCCCAGAGTCCGATGGCAAAGTCGAAATGAAGGGCAAGATTGAGATTAACGACAAGGCTGTAAAGGGACTATCTGATGCCGAAAAGCCCAGTGAAGTTGTGAAGAAGGTGAAGACCTCTTCCGACTACTTCAATACCCTGACCGAAAATGAGAAAGAACCCAATCTTATTAAGGCCATCATTGATGAGAACGTAAAAGCTGTTGATGGTTCACGTGTTCGCTTGCGCCTGCTCGATGATATTGAGATTGGTGAAACCGTAGTGCGCAAAGGTTCTTACCTCTATGCCACCATGAGCGGTTTCGGTTCTCAGCGTGTCAAGGGCAATGTAAAAAGCCTGTTGGTAGATGACGAATTGGTGAAAATCAATCTCTCCATCTATGATACCGATGGTTTAGAAGGCTTATATGTCCCCAGTAGTAGCTTCCGCGAAACCACCAAGGATGTTGCCAGTGGAGCCATGTCCAGCACCATGGATATGAATACCACTGGAACAGGAAGTAGTTTCTCACAATGGGGAATGCAGGCTGTAAGCAATGCTTACCAAAAGACAAGCAATGCCATCGGCAAAGCCATAAAGAAGAACAAGGTAAAGTTGAAGTACGGCACCTTTGTGTATCTCATCAATGGCCAGCAAAAGAATAATCAGTAATCTCATTTAGTCATTCAAAAGAACAAGAATATGTACATCCAAAAAACTCTCTGCGCCCTTATGGTTGGCGCACTTTCCATCTTCCCCTCGATGGCCCAGCAGACCTACGAGGAAATGGAACAGCTCACTGTCAATGAGCAAGTGACTACCGTCATCACCGCTACAGAGCCAATTCGCTTTGTAGATATTTCTACAGATAAAGTTGTGGGTGACCAGCCTATGAACAATACCATCCGCTTAAAACCCAAAGACAGCCTTTATGTGGATGGTCAAGTGTTGGCTATTGTGACCATCGTAACAGAACGCTACCGCACTCAATATGCTTTGCTCTACACCACTCGCCTACAAGAGGCGGTTACGGACAAAGAAGTGCAGCGTCAGGAGATGGTACCTTACAACAACCCTGCCGTCAGTATGTCTACAGAAGAGATGACAAGGTTTGCTCGCCAGATATGGAACTCTCCGGCCAAAATCCGAAATGTGAGTACCAAACAGCACCGCATGGTGATGCGACTTAACAATATCTACTCCGCTGGTGATTACTTCTTCATTGACTACTCGATAGAAAACCGTACCAATATTCGCTTTGACATAGACCAAGTAAGGGTGAAGCTTTCAGACAAGAAACTATCTAAGGCTACCAATGCGCAAGTGATTGAGCTGAACCCTGTGATGAGTCTGGAAGAAACCAAGTCGTTTAAGCATGGCTACCGCAATGTTATCGTCTTGAAGAAGATGACCTTCCCTAATGACAAGGTGCTTACCATCGAAATGTCGGAGAAGCAAATATCAGGTAGAAACATTCTTCTTAGCATTGATTATGAGGATATTTTGTCTGCCGATTCATTTAACGCTGTATTGTTAGAGGAGGAATAGTCTTATGAGAAAGTATTTACTAACCGTAGTATGTACTATCATACTAAGTGTATCAGCTTTCGCTCAAAGTGGTAGCGGACGTGTGTCATTAGGCACTGGCCTGCTCTATGAAAATGGTTGGGATGTAACCCTTGCTTATGAGCATGAAACCAAGTATCATAACGCTTGGGAGTTCTTTGGCAATGTCTATCTGAAATGGGATGAATGTGCTTCATGCAAGCACATCTGCCCAGACAGTTTCTGGAGAAATCATCGCTCGTATGGTGTGGGAGTGGCTTATAAACCTTGTGTCGTTAGAGGACGCAACCACCATGGAAACCTCCGATTGGGCGCATCAGCCGGAAGCGACACCCATGACTTCCTTGGCGGTTTGCATGTGGGCTATGAACACAACTATGCACTTCGTTCAGGCGTACAGCTATTTTGGCAAGTGAAGTCAGACGTGATGATTAAAGGCGAGGACTTGTTCCGTACTGGAATTGTCCTCGGAGTGAAACTACCTCTAAAGTAAAACGATAATGAAGCATATCACATTCTTATTGCTGGCATTTGCATCCTTGTTAATGACAGCTTGCGATGCCCATCAGGATTTTCCTGATACAACCATTAAGCCCTGCCATATCCTTTGTACCGATGGCAAGGTCGTTCCATTCACTCAGTACGAAGCAGAAAAGAAGCAGGCTATTGCTGTAGTGTTCAATACCCAGCAAGGTGAAGACGTGGAAGGTACCGGCTATGCCGTATATCTATGGGACATCGAGCCTGTCGCATTTGCAGATAGCTTGGGTTGTGCTCAAGGAACATCTGTCGACCTCACAGCTCATGATGGCAACCTCAATACCTACAAGATGTATGAAGGGAAGGAAGTCGGATCACCTTTGGCCAATAGTGTCTTTGCCATTTGGGCCTATGGTCAGAGTGCCTACATACCTTCTGTTGCACAAATGCGCCTGCTCTATGCTGCCAAAGATATTGTCAATCCCTATATCGTGAAATGCGGTGGTGACCCCATCCCCGATAATCCCGATGATTGTTGGTATTGGACCTCCACCGAAGTGCAAGACCAAGATTTGGTCAAAGCATGGCTCTATTCACTCAGCAGTGGAGCCATGCAGGAAACTCCCAAGAATGCCTCGCATAAAGCAAGGGCTATAATCTCTCTGAATAATTAAAAGCAAACAACATGGAAGAAAGCAAAGAACTGCAAGGCGCATATAAGATATTCCGAGCGGTCATCTACATTTCTCTTTTGGTGGAGTTCTTCGAGTATGCCATCAATCCTGAGATGTTAGACCACTGGGGCGGTATCTTGTCAGACATCCATGGCCGAATCAAGCAATGGATGATATACCAGGATGGAAACCTTATCTTTAGTAAGGTCGCCACCTTCTTGCTTATCTGTATCACCTGCGTCGGCACCAGAAATAAAAAGCATCTGGAGTTTGATGCCCGTAAGCAGGTGCTCTATCCCTTGGTGAGCGGTGTGTTCCTCATCGCCCTTTCTGTGTGGCTCTTCGGCTATACGATGGACATGCGTCTTTATTCCCTTAGATTGAACATCGTTCTCTACATGATTGCCACAATTATCGGAACCGTATTGGTGCATATTGCCCTCGACAATATCTCCAAATTCCTAAAAGAGGGATTGCTGAAAGATCGCTTCAACTTCGAGAACGAAAGTTTTGAGCAATGTAAGGACAAACAGGAGAACAAATACTCCGTCAATATCCCCATGCGCTACTACTACAAAGGCAAGTTCCGTAAGGGATGGGTGAACATAGTCAATCCATTTCGAGGTACGTGGGTTGTCGGTACACCAGGCTCTGGTAAGACGTTCTCTATCATCGAACCTTTCATTCGCCAGCATAGCGAGAAAGGGTTTGCGATGGTCGTATATGATTACAAGTTTCCGACCTTGGCCACCAAGCTCTACTATCATTACAAGAAGAATCAGAAGTTGGGCAAACTGCCAAAGAACTGTAAGTTTAACATCATCAACTTTGTAGAAGTGGAGTATTCACGTCGTGTGAATCCTATTCAGCAGAAGTATATCAACAACTTGGCCGCAGCCAGTGAAACGGCTGAGACCTTGTTGGAGTCTTTGCAGAAAGGTAAAAAGGAAGGTGGTGGCGGTAGCGACCAATTCTTCCAAACCTCTGCCGTCAACTTCTTGGCTGCCTGCATCTATTTCTTCATTAACTACGAGAAGGAGCCTTACGACAAGAACGGAAAGATGTTGATAGCTGAGAAGAACTTGGACACTAAAACTGGGCGCATGATACCTACAGGAAGAGTGTTTGATGACAATGGTAAGGAGGTGCAGCCGGAATACTGGCTCGGCAAGTATTCGGATATGCCGCACATCCTTTCCTTCCTCAATGAGAGCTACCAAACCATCTTTGAGGTGCTTGAAACCGACAATGAAGTGGCCCCATTATTAGGGCCTTTTCAGACGGCGTTGAAGAACCGTGCGATGGAGCAGCTTGAGGGCATGATTGGTACGTTGCGTGTCTATACCTCTCGATTGGCTACCAAGGAGAGTTACTGGATATTCCACAAGGATGGCGACGACTTCGACCTGAAGGTGTCGGATCCAAAGAATCCAAGTTACCTGCTCATTGCCAATGACCCTGAAATGGAAAGCATCATCGGTGCGCTGAATGCGCTTATCTTGAACCGATTGGTCACTCGTGTGAACACCGGCCAAGGCAAGAATATTCCCGTTAGCATCATTGTCGATGAGCTGCCGACGCTCTATTTCCACAAGATTGACCGCTTGATTGGTACTGCTCGAAGCAATAAGGTATCTGTTGCTTTGGGCTTTCAGGAGTTACCCCAGCTGGAAGCCGACTATGGCAAGGTTGGTATGCAGAAGATTATCACAACTGTGGGTAACGTGGTATCAGGTTCTGCCCGAGCCAAAGAAACCCTTGAATGGCTCTCCAGTGACATCTTCGGCAAGGTGGTTCAGCTCAAAAAGGGCGTAACCATCGACCGAGACAAGACCTCCATCAATCTCAACGAGAATATGGATAGTTTGGTACCTGCCTCAAAAATCTCAGATATGCCGACTGGTTGGATATGCGGCCAGACTGCTCGTGATTTCGTGGCTACTAAAACTGGTCGTGGTGGCTCGATGAACATTCAGGAGAGCGCCGAGTTTCAAACCTCGAAGTTCTACTGCAAGACCGATTTCAATATGGCCGACATCAAGAAGGAGGAAGAAAGCTATGTGGCTCTGCCCAAATTCTACACCTTCAAGTCCACCGACGAACGTGAGCGTATTCTCTACAAGAACTTCGTGCAAGTAGGTGAAGACGTGAAGGCCATGATCAAGGATATTTTCCAAAAGAAGAAGGCCATCTAAGAAACCTGCCTACCAAAAGAAACAGATAATGAAAACCAAACTCTTTCTGCTGATAGGATGCCTATTCCTATGCAGCACCCTTATGGCGCAAGAGCGAAGCCCCACTCGTGAGGCTTCGTCCTTGTTTAGCCTCCCTCCCTTTGAACGAGCCGTGCGATGTATCAAGTTCTATGAAGGCTTTCATCAGAAGCGTCATTATCCCTACATCGGCTATGGCCATCGATTGCTACCTGGTGAACGACTCACTTGGCGGCTCACAGAAAAGCAGGCCGACTCTCTGCTGAGGAGCGATTTGCGCAAACTCTGTACGCTATTCCGCTCCTATGGCAAGGATTCCTTGTTGCTCGCAACGCTCAGCTACAATGTTGGCCCGTATAAAGTTTTGGGCAACAAGTCCATTCCTGAAAGCCGGCTTATCAAGAAGATAAAATCTGGTAGCAGGAACTTCCACAAGGAGTACCTTGACTTTAGCCGATACAAGGGAAAGGTCATCGCTTCTATAAGTCGAAGGCGATGGACAGAACTCAAACTTTTATATCGGTCGTAAATGCCCTGTTAGTCCTCATTTAGAGGCAACTAATGGGGCGTTTTTATGTTATATAGCATGTGACTTGTTCGATATTCGGAAAATGTACATATATAGAGTAAAAAAGACGGATTTTTCCATACGTTTTCCACATATTCTCATTAAATTTGTGCCAGACGCAATAAATCAAGGAATGAAAATGAAAGATTTGAATCGCATAAAGGTTGTTCTTGCAGAACGAAAGAGAACCAATAAATGGCTGGCTGCTGAGTTAGATAAAGATCCTGCTACTGTTTCAAAATGGTGCACCAATTCATCTCAGCCCGACCTTGCAACCCTGAAAAGAGTAGCAATAGCCTTAGGCGTTGACATAAGAGACCTGTTAGTACCAACCCCTCAAAAAGCATTAGAGAATGAGTAACTGGTTGGTATTTGCAAATAAAGCAAGATGTAATCATGCGAAGGCTCTTCAAGAGTTGGGTTACATTTCGTGGAGACAGGACAGGGTCAGATTCGCTGTAGGCGATATTGTCTATCTCTTTATGTCAGACGAACGATGTGTGCGTTTCAAAACCATTGTTACCGCTGCTAATCAAGAACGTGGCGATAGTGCTTACTGGAATGGTGTGGCACCAAAGGATAAAACCTTTACGCTCGAATTTGTAGAAGAGTACAATGGTGATGCGTTGAGTGAGACAATGCTCTTTGAGCACGGATTTCATGGTGGCCGCAGTTTGCAGCACCCCATGAGAAATAACCCCGAGCTCTTCGAGTATATTATTGAACAATTTATGAAGATGTAGGCATTATGAATATTATCGACATATATGACAAGCTAAAGAGTAGTTATAAAAACTACATTGGAAGCTTCGTTTCCATAAAGGATGAGCGAATAAAGCAAGAAGTCAGCGAAGCCATACAAGATGAGAAACTATGGCCGAAAGCTTTAATCCAATTCAACCCCAATTTTGCTCAGGGAGTTGGTGTCTCTCAATTGATTGAAAAAGGACTTCCTATTCACAAAGATTTGGAACGCTTTTTCAAGACGTCATTCTACAAACACCAGCAAGAGGCGATTGAATTGGGCTGTCAGAATAAAGAGTTTATCGTTACTTCAGGTACAGGCTCTGGTAAGTCACGAACTTTTATGGCCACCATCTTCAACTATGTCTTGCAGCACCAAGAAGATTGTATCAATAAGACGATAGCCATCATCGTATATCCGATGAATGCTTTGATTAACTCTCAATCGGAAGAGCTGGATCGTTATCGTCAGCAATATGAAGAAGCTACAGGAAAAGAATGTCCGTTTACTTTTGGTAAATATACGGGCCAAGAAGATTCTGTAGCTCGTGAGCGAATGCAGCAAACTCCTCCCAACATTATATTGACTAACTATATGATGTTGGAGCTTTTAATGACACGTGCCGGTGACGAAAAACGTCTCAGAGATTGTTTTCTTGAAAATCTTCATTATCTTGTTTTCGATGAACTACATACTTACCGTGGTATGCAAGGTAGCGACGTGTCTTTCTTGATTCGTCGTATTAAGGCCCAGGCCAAAGGAAATGTGCTTTGTTTCGGTACGTCTGCTACTATGGTGGCAGATGACAAGCTGACCTATAAAGAGCAGCGTCAAAAGGTTGCTGATGTAGCTTCTTGTATCTTTGGCAGTAGCTATGATGCAAGTCAAGTTGTAGATGAGACACTGAAGGTTGGTTTGTCAAAGCCCAATTGTACCCAATCAGAATTGATAACAGCCATAACTACGCCCATTCCTTCCGCTTTGGATGCTGATATGATTCGTAATTATCCTACAGCAAACTGGATTGAGCAGAATATAGCTTTACGTTTCGACGAAAAAGAGAATAAGTATTTCCGAGGAACGCCATGCTCTATAGAAGATATTGCAGAAAAGCTATTTAATTATATTGAGAAGAATGTTTCGCTTGAGGAGTGCTATCAACATATCCTCGGTGTTCTAAATTGGTGTAATGAAGTTAATGTAAGCCAAGGTACAAATCTCTTACCTTATAAGATTCACCAGTTCATACCACAAACAGGTAATGTTTATGCCACATTAGGAAGTCCTGAAAGCAGATTTATTACAGTAGAAGAAAAGCTCTATTGTGAAGAATTGTCGGATGACAACCATAAGGTGCAATACTATCCCATCATGTTTAGCCGTCTTAGCGGTCATGAGCTGTATTCAGTAAAAGTGACAGGCAACAGCCTCTCTCCTCGTAACTTTGATGAACGTACAGACCCAGAAGAGGAAGAACAAGAGCAGTCTATCAATAACGGATACATTATAGTACCTCACGACCATGAATCTATTGATGATTTTCTTCTTGATTCCAATTCGGATGAAATACCAGAAGACTGGTATACATTAGATAAACAGGGAAATCGTAAGTACAAGAAGGCGTACTTAGACCGCTTTCCAAGAAAAGTGTACTTCACGGTATATGGGCAAATAGCAGACAGCGCAGATATGTACAGTGATGCTATTGAGGGAATTTATGTTCCTAGTCCATTAAAGTATGATCCTACTGCGAAAGCTATTTATTCTGGCTCAAGTAAAGAATGGTCGAAACTCTCAAAGATTGGTAGTGAAGGTCGTAGTACAGCCACGACTGTGCTTTCTTACGAGAATATCACCGAAATGAAAGATGCCGGTGTTGATTCAGCCGACCGTAAACTGATGACCTTTGTCGATGCTCGTCAAGATGCAGCGCTTCAAGCAGGACATTTCAACGATTTTATCCGTATAGGGAAAATCCGTTCTGCCATTTGGAATGCTGTGAAGGATTCCGATGAACCTATTGGTAGCGATAAAATAGCTCGACTTGTATTCAAACATTTGAATCTTTCTCATAGCGACTATTTTCGCTTTCCTAATTGGACCGGAGGTCGAGCAAAAAAGGTTGAAGGTGTTATGGAAAAGTACTTGGGCACTATCATCTATGATGATTTGGCCGGTAACTGGCAAGTAAACATGCCCAACCTCGAAGACTGTGCTTTGTTGAAAATCAACTATGAGTTCCTTCATGACGAGATCACAGGAGAAAACGAGAGCGAGCGCCTTTACGATATACCAGAGTTAGAAGGTTTGTCGGATGAGAATAAAGAGCGCTTCATTGTTCAACTCTTGGATTATTTACGCCATAAATTGTGTATCTATTCTGACGAAAGAACAGAAGAGGCCTCTAAAGACACAGAGAAATTAGTCCGTGAGAACTTAAAGAGTCCATGGACTATTGACGACAACGATAAAATCGCTGCCGCCCATGCTTTGTGCTTTGTCAAACCTCAAAGCAAGCGAAAGGCTTTTGGTAAGGAAATAGCCGGTTATCGTTCAAAGTTAGCGTTCTTTGTTCGTGACTTCCTTAGTGCGAATGGCGGTACTGCAATGATTAATTCAGCAGAAGACTATGTCAGCTATATGCAGTCGTTATTTGCTGCTTTAGGTAACTATATCCAAGAAAATGATGGCGCATACCAGTTGTTTTATTCAAGTATCTTGTGGGAAAAAGGGGACGAGAAAACTGTTCGAACCGACCTCGCAAAGATTAGAACCATTGGCGACGAAATCGTATATACCCCCAATAAGTACTTCCAGGATTTATACAAGAACATACCATTGTCAGGTGTAAACTTAGAAGCCAAAGACCATACGGGGCAAGTTCCTAAAGCCGAGCGTGAAGAGCGAGAACAGCAATTCCGTAATGGCGAGTTCCCCGTACTTTACTGTTCGCCCACAATGGAACTTGGTATCGACATCAAAGACTTGTCTATCGTTGGTATGCGTAACGTACCTCCTACACCGGCCAACTATACGCAGCGTGCAGGTCGTGCTGGACGTAGCGGTCAGGCCGCATTGATATACACCTATTGCCGCCCACGCAACTCACACGAAAACTATTACCTCCGTCATCCGGAAAAAATGGTTAGCGGTGAAGTGAAAGCTCCTCGTATGGAGTTGGTAAATGAAGAGTTGTTCTCCACGCACTTCCACTCAACGATACTCTCGATATGCCCCATTCCTCAGCTCTCCAATGGCATTGCAGACCTCGTGGACTATAGCAATGCCAATAAGATTACGCTGAAGCCTGAAGTGGTTCATCATCTGCAGCTTTCTGATGAGAGAAAGGCTGAGATTAAACAAATCTTCAAACAGGTGATAGCTGACCATTACCTGTCAAACAGAATTACGGATGAGATGCCTTATTGGTTTACTGACAGTTGGATGGATGGCATACTCAATAGCTATCTTAAAGACTTCGATAATGCATTGAATCGTTGGCGTAGTCTGTACAAATTGGCACAGCAACAAATCGAAGAGGCGCAAGCTATCATTCGCAACAATGTGTACGGAGAGAACTCGAATGAAAAGAAGGAAGCCTTGCTCAAAGAAAAGCGAGGCACAGAACTTCGTGACATGCTGTTAGGACAAAACCAAGGAAAGAACGCAGAAGAAAATGAGTTCTATCCCTATCGTTACTTCGCAAGTGAAGGCTTCTTACCAGGCTATAACTTTACGAAGTTGCCACAACGTGCCCTCTTGCAATACAAAAACAGCGACAAGGTCGAATACCTCAGCCGTGCAAAATCACTCGCTCTGACAGAGTTTGGTCCTCAGAACATCATTTACAACAATGGTGGTAAATTCCGTATTTCACGCATGATGCTGACTGGTGACCCAACACCAAATAAATTCTTTTACAACCCCAAGACAGGCGTAATCTATAAGAACCAAGAGAATGCTGCTCATCACACAGACATCATCACCGGTGAGAGCCTTGATGGCGTATCTAAACTGATTCCGGGCTACTGCATTCAGTTGCAAGATATGGTGGCTCAAGAAAGCGAAAAGATAACCTGTCAGGAAGAAGAGCGCAGTCGTAAGTTCTACCAGTTGAAAACATTCTTCTCTTCTGATGATACACGAGCAATGAGTATGTGTGAACTTAAAACCAGCAATGGTACTCACCTTGCCAATATTCGCTACATCCCTTCTTGTCGTTTGACGTACATTCTTGAATCAAAGAACGATAACAACGCCAATGGCTTTGCCTTTGACACAAAAACAGGCGATTGGGTAAGTACGGATCGTATGGCTGTCTATACGCAAAGACAGCAACAACATCCAGAAGAACCCAGCAATATTAAGTATGTGAAGTTGTTTACAGAAACGACAGCAAATGCCATCTACATTCAACCACTTGAAGCCCTATCTTTAGGTGATAAAGGGGCTGTTCGCACCTTCTTATATGCCTTTAAACAGGCTATTGAGGATGTGTTCCAGATTGAAGGTAGCGAAATTGGAGCTGACGTGATGGGAGAAGAAAAAGTGCCAAATGTTCTCATTTATGAGAATGCCGAAGGCTCATTAGGCATATTGGGACGCTTGGTTTCAGAGCCTGCTTCTTATCATGCGGTCGTCAAACGTGCGTATGAAATCTGCTATGGTAAGTCCACACCGTTATCAGACGAAGAACGTGCTAAATTGATTCCTGCGGACTACACCAATCTGCTCAACTACTACAACCAGCCGTTCCATCAACTCATTGATGTCCGTAAGATATACAATACGCTTTGCATCATGTTGAGTGCTGACATAGAAATGCGCACAGCTGGCCAGCATCAGAGTTACGACAAACAATATGAGGCACTTGAAGAAGCTCGTGACCACAATAGTAGTACTGAGTATGAGTTTCTAAAGTATCTCTACGAACATAAGCTTCGCCTACCAGATAAGGCCCAGCCCATGTTCCCGGAACAATATTATGTGCAACCTGACTTCATGTATGGAGACCGTATCGTTGTGTTCTGCGACGGTACACCTCATGACCGTCCCGAAGTACAAGCAGACGACCAAAACAAGCGAGAGGTGCTTGAGGATGCAGGCTATGTTGTAATAGCATGGCATTACAAGACTCCTTTAGCTGAGTTTGTGGCGGCACATTCTGATATATTCACCCCGATAAGTTAATTGCAATGGAATATAAGACAGGAACACTCGTTGAATTTCGCTCACGCCCGTGGGTCGTTCAACAGTCATCAGATAAAGACCTGCTTGTCATCAAACCTCTTGGAGGTACTGATGCCGAGACAATAGGACTATATAAGCCGCTATATGGCGATAAACTTGACGCAACCGTCAATTCATATAATTTTCGTAAGCCATCTCCAGAAGATGTAGGCGCAAATAGTTATCCCGAGGCAGCACGCATTCTCTACAATGCGTGCCGACTCTCGTTTCGTGACATTGCTGGACCATTTCAATGCTTGGGACGACTTTCATTTGAACCTCGCCCCTACCAAATGGTACCTCTAATTCTTGCGCTCAAGCATAAGCAAATACGGTTGCTTATTTCTGACGACGTAGGTATTGGTAAAACTTTGGAGTCATTGCTTATTGCCAAAGAATTACTCGATCGCAGAGAGATTCAGCGCTTTGCTGTAATCTGTCTGCCGCATCTTTGTGAGCAATGGCAAAATGAAATACGCGACAAATTTGGTTTGGAAGCAGAAATCATTCGTTCCAGTACAATAAGCCGTTTGGAGAAGAATATGCGTGCCAATCAGAATGTGTTCCGTGATATTCCATTCCAAATCATTTCGATTGACTATATCAAGTCTTCTGACCGCAAACCCATGTTCTTGCAGCATTGTCCTGAGTTTATTATCGTAGACGAAGCGCACACCTGTGCCAAACCTAAAGGTGCCAACAAAGGACAGCAGTTGCGTCATTCCCTACTTGCCGATTTGGCTAAATCAGAACGTCACATCGTGCTCCTTACGGCCACACCTCATAGCGGAAATATTGAAGAGTTTCAGTCTGTTATTGGCTTGTTGAAGCCAGAGTTTGAGCACTATACTTTGGAAGATGCCAAGCAACGTGAAGAGTTGTCTCACTACTTCATTCAACGTCGCCGCGCTGATGTGAAGCCATACGTTGGCGATGATGTTATATTCCCAACCCGTGTGCCGTTTGATTCCCAATATAAGTTCAGTGCGCAGTATCATGCTCTTCTCATGGACATAATTGACTATGTTCGTGAAGGAGTGAAGGTCGCTCGTGCTTTAGGTAAGGTAAAACAACGCTATATCTATTGGGATTTGTTGGCACTCATCCGTGGTGTCATGTCAAGTCCTGAAGCTGGCATTAGTATGCTTCAAAATAAGATAGCTAAGCGCACAAATGATTCTGATGACATCCCCGAAGATAGCGAGAAAACCTACAAGTTTAATGATGCACTGAAAGATGGTCTTTTAGGTGATGACGTGATTCCTGAATCTTACGAAGAGTCATCCAACAGTGAAAAGAACAAGTTCCGCTCTTTTATCTCTACGCTTCGTGAAATCAAAGAGAAGAACCAAGATAATAAGGTGGCAGAATTAGCTAAGAGTGTTGAGTTTACCCTCAATTCTAGCTACAACCCCATTGTTTTCTGCCAATATATCCAAACAGCAGAATATTGTAAAGACTATATTGCCAAGCAATTGGCAGGTAACAAGAAGTACAAGGATGTTACCATAGAGGTCATCACCAGCCGTCTTACAGATGAAGACCGCAAGATGAAGATTGACGAGTTGTCCAAAACGCCTCGTCACGTCCTTGTATGTACCGACTGTCTCTCTGAGGGTGTCAACCTTCAGACTGGCTTCAACTGCATCATCCACTATGATTTGCCGTGGAATCCCAATCGTATGGAGCAGCGTAACGGACGTATCGACCGCTTTGGGCAAACCGAAAAGGAAGTGGCTATCTTTACGCTTTTCGATGGAGAGACTAATCCTGTGGATAAAATCATCATGAAGGTGCTCTATCGTAAGCAGAATCAGATACGCAAATCATTGGGCATTTATATCCCGATTGCCGATAACGATTCTTCTTTGATGGAAAGCATCATGGAAGAGATTATCGTGCTCGACACCAAGAAGCAACTCATTCACCAACCGACGTTGTTCGACATGGATGCGTTTAAGGAAACGACTGAAGAACATGATAAGCGTATCCAGCGTGCCGTTGAAATTGAAAAGAAATCTCACACTTACTTTGCTCACAATACGAAGGCAATGGATCCGACGCGTCTGATTGAAAGCCTTAACGAAGCGAAGAAGGTGATAGGTGACATCTATGATACAAGAGATTTTGTAATCGGCGAACTGCGACATGCCGGTGTAAACGTGAAGACGGACAATGCACCTCTATGCTACTCGTTCCAATTTATCGAACTTGAAGATAATCTTAAACCTTATTTCCAACGAGCATCCGATAAGAAAGGAACGGTGCGCATCTCGTTTGCTTCACCCACGCCCAAGAACTATATGTACATTGGTCGTAATCACACCTTTGTGGAAGACCTTTCACGTGGTGTAGTTAATGACACCATCAACGGTGGAGAACTTGGTGCTTGTCGTGCTATGGTGATACAGACAGATAAAGTGCAGACGGTGACAACAGTCTTGTTAATGCGTGTACGCTCTGTTATCAGCGAAACAAAGCACAGCGACCACCAACTCGTAGGCGAAGAAATGATATTCTTGGGCTATAAGGGAAAAGTAGAAAACCACGACTATTTACCCGAAGATGAATGTCGCAACCTTTTTTTGGAATCACAAGCTACTGGTGATGTTGACCTCGTTGCCCAACGTAACACTTTCAAGCGTCGTTTAGAGTGGGTAAACGACGAAACAACGCTGCGCCAGCACACCGATGAACTTGCTACTGAGCGAGCCAACAACCTTGTCCGCTCGTTTGCACAATATCGCACCTACCTCTCAGAGGCAGAGTATCAAGTGGTGAGCCCAGTACTTCCGATGGATGTGATTGCAGCATTTGTTTATACCCCTCAAGTTCCTCAACAATAATGTAAGTATTCGATATGGACTATACTTCAATACATATATATGGCCATCTTCTGTCAGATGATATTCTGCATGAGATAGAGACCGATTCATCCATGCAAGGCAATCGTGAACAAGACTTCAATCTCGATGTTTCGCTCACAGCTAAGATTGATAATGCATGGAGCAGCTTGCGTAACGACTGGAAACTCTTCGCAGAGCGCAACACCCTTCGTGATCCTTACGGTACAAAATCAGTGCGTCGTCTGATGGAGCGCTTCTTCTCAAGTCTCGACTATCAACTTGACTTTCAACCTGCACAGATTGAGGCAGGAGAACGTCGATTTGACATCCCATACATCTGTCCGGAACTCGGCCAGATGCCTATCATTATTGTAGGGGATAAGACAGGTGATGCCACACTTGACACGCTTGATAAATGTACCCTTGACCAGCGTGTAAAAGGCGAACGTCGCCAGAAATCTCCCCATGCCACGATGCTCGACTATTTGAATAGCACCGAGCATGTTTATGGTATTGTGACCAATGGTCAGGTGCTTCGTGTGATTCGCAACACGGGACAGCTGGTTAAGTTGACCTACATCGAGTTCGACCTTCGTCGTATGATCGAAGAGGATCATTATGCGGAGTTCTGCCTGCTCTTCCGCTTGATGCACACCTCGCGCTTTACGCACAGTGGTGATGACGCTTGCATCATGGAGCAATGGTTCAACCGATCCATTGAGAGTGGCAACCGTATTCGTGCCGGTTTGAGTGATGCCGTACAAAAGACCATGGAGGTTTTGGGCCGTGCTGTAGTCTGTGGCAAAGGCGAAGGTAATGAAGCTTTTCGACAAGCCGTGATAAATGGCGAAACCAATGCACAAACGCTTAATAAAGAACTGATTCATTTCATATATCGCTTGCTTTTCCTCTTCATTATTGAGGATAGAAACTTGGTGTACAACATAGGTGATCCTGATAAAGATGCCGACTACGACCAAAAGATGCGTTGTCAAGACATCTACAAAAAGTTCTATGCTGTTTCTCGCCTACGTGGTTTGTCTGAATTGCCCTACTTGCGCAATGGTCGTTACAATGACCTTTGGGAGGGATTGATAGACTCATTCCGTCTGTTCGAGGATGAAACATTTGGCGCTCCCCTTTACATCAAACCACTCGGTGGTGTGTTGTTTGACAAGGAAACGTTGCACTATTTGCGCCAGTGCCAAATCTCTAACGAACAACTGCTCGCAGCCTTTTCATGCCTGAATGAGTTCAAGGATGAGAAGCAAAATCGCGTAAAAATCAACTACTCATCCCTAGATGTTGAAGAATTTGGTTCTGTATATGAAGGCATACTGGAAATGCGTGCAGTTATCACACAAGGCACCTCAGCATCTGGCTGGGATTTCACCTTTGGTGCAGGCTTGGATAGAAAGTCATCCAGCTCTTATTACACGCGCCCCGATCTTGTGCAGAGTCTGATTCGCACCACATTGGAACCTGTCATCAAGGAGCGTATGGCCAAACAGCCTACCACCGAAGCAAAGATTCAAGACCTGCTTTCGATGAAACTCTGCGATGCAGCCAGTGGCTCCGGTCATATCGTACTGGCCATGGCGCGTACTTTAGCTTGGTATATCTGTGCCCTACGCACAGGTGAAGACAATCCAGCCTCGCTCGACTATCGTCAGGCTCTCCGTGAAGTCATCCAGAAGTGTATCTATGCTGTTGACTACAATCCTGATGCCGTAGAACTCTGTAAAGTGGTGCTTTGGATTGAGGGTTACTGTGCCGGCAAACCGCTCTCCTTCCTTGATCATCATATTCGTTGTGGTAACTCTGTTGTCGGAGTGACCAACCTCGATGCGCTCCTCGATGGCGTGCCTAAAGAAGCATTCTCGGCTGAGGATAAGGAAACAAAAAAGAAAATCATTGAACTAAACAAGCGAGCATTGAAGGATGTTGCCACGGTTCGCGATGGCAAAACGATGGGCCTGTCCATCACTCTTTTTGATAACGACATCGCCATTCAGAGCATAGACAGCGAACAAGTTGGACTTGCTGGCAAAGTAAAGGAAATCAATGCCTTGCCGGAAGACTCTCTCCTGCAGGAGCTAACGAAGCAATCGAAGTGGGAAGACCTCATGAAGTCTCCCCGTGTGGAATGTCTGCGTCGAGCCTGCGACATTTATGCATATAGTTTTTATAAGCAATTCAAGGAAGAAGACTTGGATTCTGTCATTGACGAGGAGACCGAGGCTTTCACTCCTTTCAATGTTCCCTATACGCGTACCGTTTACAACGCTCTTCAAGAAATTAAGTATCTTGATTATACGCCGGAAGAAATGGATGGTTTACAGATGCTCCCCGATAATTTCAAAGAAGAAGTGAATGAGGTGGCACGCGCCAATCGTTTCTTCCACTGGTGCGTAGAGTTCCCCGAAGTCTTTGCCGATGGAGGGGGCTTCGACGTGATGTGCGGTAATCCGCCTTGGGATAAGATTAAGGTGGAGGATAAAAAGTGGTTTGAGCAAAATGGCCGAGCTGATATTGTGAATGCCGGTACTGCCGCTCAGCGTAAGAAAGCGATTGCCGACCTGCCGCATACCGATCCAGCGCTATACAGTTCTTACCGTTTGGCTTTGGCCAATGCCGAAGCAATGAGCCGCTTTGTGCGATTTAGTGGTCGTTTTCCAATGACTGCTACAGGTGATATTGATTTGTACCCATTGTTTGCAGAACATTGTTATAACTGTTCACAAGAGGCATGGGGGCTTGTAATCCCCACAGGTATAGCTATTAATGCATCAACTCAAGCATTTTTTGCTAATCTGATTGACGAAAACAGATTGAAATCTCTTTATGACTTTGAAAACAAAGAGGGACTTTTCGATATTCATCGAATGTTTAAGTTTTGTCTTCTGACTGCTGGGCAAAAACAAGATACCCCTCGTGAAGTATCTGGAGGCTTCTATCTTACACGCTTGGAACATCTGCTTGACCCAGCAAGAATATATAAGCTTAATACAACAGATTTTGAACGTCTTAATCCTAACACGAAAACATGTCCTGTGTTTAGAACAAGCAGAGACGCTACATTAACAGCACAGATTTATCGTAATACAAGTATTCTTGTTACTGAAAGTCCTGAGAATAATCCTTGGGGAGTGAGATTCGGAAGTATGATTCATATGTCCAATGACTCACATTTATTCAGAACCTATCAACAACTTGATAGCGAGAATCCAGTATTGCAGGGCAATCACTTCATGGCTCATAATACCGAGTATGTTCCTCTTTATGAAGGCAAAATGATCTATATCTACAATCATCATTATGCTGATTGGCCAACAGAAGGAGAGCGCCCGAATACGGTTCCAACACCATCTTTAACTCATTTATCCGACCCTAACGATGCACCAATGCCATGGTATTGGGTGCCTAAAGAAGAGGTTTCCAATAGATTAGTAAAGACTAATTCGGATGATGAGATAATATGGGAGTGGACGCATAAATGGTTTATTGGTTTCCGTGATATAACAAACTCTACCAATGAGCGTACATTTATACCCTCGCTTATTCCCGACGCCTTCGGCGTCGGGCATAGCACCACGCTCCTTTATGAGGAGCGTGGTGCTATGCCCGGAGCGGAGCTCCTTGGTATGATGTCTTCACTGGTGTTTGACTATGCAACAAGGCAAAAAATTGGCGGTAGCCATGCAAGTATAAGCTTTGTAAAGCAGTTCCCAGTTCTTATTCCCGAACAAATCCAAGAGTCAGGTTACGAACAAGACATTGTAGAGCGTGTAGCCCGCCTCTGCTGGTTCAACCACGACCTTGATGGCTGGATGGAAGAACTCCGTGAAGAATGCCCTGCAGAGTATGACTTGCCCGAAGAACCCGTCATCTGGGACGAAGCAAAGCGTTCCGTATGGCAGGCTGAGATCGATGCCATCTTCGCACACCTCTATGGCTTGAGTACAGAAGACCTTCGCTACATCCTTGACCCCGAAGATGTATGTGGCCCCAGTTGCATCAACGAGACTTTCCGTGTGCTAAAAGACCGTGAGCTACGTGAACTCGGCGAGTACCGCACCAAACGCCTCGTACTCGAAGCCTGGGATAAGTTCGGATTTAATAATTAGCAACGCAAATGATAATATCCAATAAGAAAAAAAGAATATTACTCCATCGAGCAAAAAAAGAGTTGCGTAGACGGAAACGTTCTAAAGATAAAAAGAAGGCCAAAAGAATAAGGATGCTTGGACTTTCTAAATCTCAGGTGGCTGCATTACGCCAAAGAGAAAAAGAACAAATGTTCATACATCGGACTTTTGCATCATATAATCATATAGAAGCTCCAAGATGCCTATCAATGATTGAGAATACAGAAGGAACTCTTGCTTTTATTAGTGATTTAGAAAAATCATTAAATAATAATGAGAAAGTGTTTGTAGTTCTTAGACATGTTGATAAAATAGCAAGTGGTGCCATTGTCGTTTTGCTTTCCATTATGATTAAGTTCAAGAATAAAGGGGTTCCTTTTAATGGGGATCATCCTAAAAATGCTATAGCGAGACAGAATCTTACTAATTCTGGATTCTTTGAACGTCTATATCAGAAGGATGGTGATGCTTACTCAATTCGAGGTCGATGTGGTATTTTCACGCATGCTGATAAGGTTGTTGATTCTCGCTTATCTGACGAACTAATACAAAAGGTTTCTACCCTTATTTGGGGACAGCCATATAGGTGTACTGGCGTTCAACAGGTATACATTGAGCTAATGCAAAATACTAACAATCATGCATCGCTACATGGTCCTAATGAACACCATTGGTATACGACAGTAACGTACAATCAGAAAAAGAAAAAAGCATGTTTTTCCTTTATAGATTATGGCGTTGGTATTATTCAAAGCATCAACAAGAACGAAAAAGGTAAATTTTGGAATGCTTTATCTCTAATTATGAATTTACTAAAACCAAGAAATAATGGAGACTTTCTTCGACTTCTTCTTGATGGAAGTGTACATAAGACTGCAACTGGTCATTATTATCGCGGTAAAGGTCTGCCTGGAATATATAAGGCTTTCCAAGATAATAAAATTTCAAACCTTGTCGTCATAACAAATGACGCGTTTGCTGATTGTGCACAAGATTCATACAAAACACTTAATAATAAATTTGAAGGCACCTATATCTATTGGGAGCTTGATTACAACAACAAAAAATTACCGTTAGTATGATTACAATATCAATAGCTAAAGATTTCAGCCGAATTCCTGGAGCACGTTTCCCTGAGGAAGGAGACTATTCTGGTCAAGAATTTAGAAAAAATATTCTTCAGCCAAAGCTTAAAGAAGCACTTGCTATTCATACAACATTAAGGGTTGTACTTGATGGAACAGCTGGTCTGGGTACTTCCTTTTTGGAGGAATCCTTTGGCGGCTTAATACGTAATGATGGTTTTTCTTATGAAGATATTCAGAAAACCATAGTACTTATCTCTGATGAAGATGAAGAATATATAGAAGAGATTAACGAATACCTGTTGGCTGCCCATGAACAGAAAAAGAATAATTAATATATGCATACCAATAAGCTGTCTTGTAATTGGACTGTTTATTAGAGATTGGTGGGAAATAGGAACTATCAGTCTAAATACTGAGATTAACGTATTAGATGCTATCTCTTTAATTGCAACAGTTGGCGTTGGATTGTATATCGCCAAAATACTTGAAAAAGAGGTACAAGACAAACGAATTGAAAAAGATATGTTTCTTGCTCGTATTGGAGGAATTGAGCGTATTCTTAACGACATAGAGTCTCTCATAGAAAGTTCTAAAGGCATTGAAATCCATTATGGTCAGGTCGTTAATATGATGCACAGATGCAGGATAAAAAAATCTGATGTGTTTAATGCTTTAGAGAAAAAAGATACTGGTAGCTTGAAAAATCAGATCAATGACTATAATCAGAAATTAAAGACAGAATTTCAATTATTAAAGAAATCGTTGACCGATACAACTGTCGGGGATTCGAAGCAACCTGCAGTTAAGCTAAAAAATAATATCGTATGCTACTCTGAAGAGCGATCACTTGAAATATTGTCTTCTATAAATACAATCGAAAGTATCTTTTTTGACCTAAAGATTATCGTAAACAATCTATGACACGACTGTACATATGGACGCAAGACAATGCATGATAGTAGATTTGGAGCGACGAGGTGATAAGAGGATGTTTATTACCGAACAAGTCTCTTCTATTAGCGAGAACAAGAATGGCCTTTGGGCTGTTCGGTTTTCGTCATCCCCTCGTGTGTTCAATTACAATCAGGCCCGCTTGCTATATCTCACACATCTTGAAAGCATTGACCTCGGTGAGAAGGGGCTATACATCAAGAATAAGCACATCAGCAACGTGGCAGAATTGCTTCGCTTCACCAATGGTCGCTATACCTTCTATCGAGTGACTTATGCCAATGGTTACTATGAGAATTTGGATGGTTGCGAAGTGTACATCACCCGAACACCAATTGACAAGAATGGCGGTTCTACATGGGATTATCTGCGTAAATTAGCCGCAGAAACAGGGTTGCTGGCAGAGGATGACGAAAGTATTCTCTCAAAGCAATATGAGTTGGTGGATGTGAAGCGTGACAACGTGCCGTTAGCTCAGTATTTGGGTGACAAAACGAAACTGGCTACTCATCGCTTGCCAAAGCAGGTCTATTATCCCTTTGGATGTAATGCTAGCCAAAAATCTGCCGTTGAAGCAGCCTTATCGCATCAAGTAAGTATCATTCAAGGTCCTCCGGGAACAGGCAAGACACAAACCATCCTTAACATCATAGCCAACTTGCTTGTAGCAGGAAAGACTGTACTTGTGGTATCTAACAACAATTCTGCTGTAGAGAATGTAGCGGAAAAGTTGGAAGGTGAAGGCTTGGGCTTTATCGTGGCCAAACTTGGTAGCGTAAAGAATAAAGAAACCTTTGTCGCCAACCAAGCCCCTTATCCTGATATGTCTTCTTGGGCAATTGCTGATTCAACAATGGTCAGTCAGTTGGTAAAAGATTCCCTTGAAAGGGTATCTCAAGGTTTTGATGGACAACTACGCCAAGCTCTGCTAAAGGCAGAGTATTATGCTTTGATGAAGGAAACGAAGTACAACGAAATGCTTGAGGCTAATGAAGTCAACAACAGTTGGCTAAATGGCAAGCCATCCACTAAGCTGATGAGGCTGTTTAATCTTTATCAGATGATGGTCGAGAAAGAGCTGAAGCCAAGCTTGTGGTTCCGACTAAAGTGGTCATTCTCTTTAGGCTGGAAGATGCTCTCTTTCCTAAACACTCAACCATCAAGTGTCATCAATAGTTTGGGAAGTGCTTATTACTACTCTCGTAAGACTGAGATAGAACAAGAGCTACAAGCCATAGCTTCACAGCTCCAATCTATCGACCTCAAGCAAAACGTGAAAGATTTACGCTCATCCTCTCTACAACTATTGAAAAGCTTCATAGCAAAACGATATGGTACCGGAACAAGACGAAAGTTCACTATAAAGGACATTAAGCCACGCACAGAAGAGTTTTTGGAGGAATATCCGATCGTGCTCAGCACCACGTATTCCGCCAAGAGTTGCATCAGCAAAGATATGGTGTTCGATTATGTCATCATGGATGAAGCTTCACAGGTGGATATAAAGACGGGGGCTTTAGCGCTATCTTGTGCCACGAATGCCGTCATTGTGGGTGACGATAAACAATTGCCCAACGTGGTCAGCCATGAAGAAGCATTGGCTTTGAGCGCCATTCAAACCACCTATAGCGTGGACGACAGATACAATGCTGTGACGCATAGCTTCCTGCAATCCTGCGCCGAAGTATTCAAGGAGGCACCTGTAACGCTGCTTCGAGAGCATTATCGCTGTCATCCGAAGATTATCGAGTTTTGCAATCAGTGCTTCTATGATGGAGAGCTAGTAGCCATGACTACAGATAACGATGAAGAAAATGTGCTGCAAGTAGTTCGCACAGCCAAAGGCAACCATGCACGTGGTCGCTACAACCAAAGGGAAATAGATGTCATCAAGCAAGAGGTGATGCCCGAATATGCAGATTCCGAAAGTGTGGGTATTATCACACCCTATCGTGACCAAGCTAACGAAGTCAATAAGGCATTAGGTGAAGACATAGCCAGTACGGTACACAAATATCAAGGTAGAGAATGTGACACCATCATTATGAGTACGGTGGATAATGAGCCGACGGATTTCTCTGATGATGCCAATCTACTCAATGTGGCTATCTCGCGCGCCAAAACACACTTGTGCATCGTGACCAACGGCAATGAAATGCCCCAGGAAAGTAATCTTGCACAGCTCATCGCCTATATGCAGTATAACAACTTTGAGGTAAAGGAAAGCAAATTGCATTCTGTCTTTGACTTGCTCTATAAGCAATATACCGTAGAGCGCCTGGCTTATGAAGCCGCTCACCCTGTAGTCTCAGAACATCTTTCTGAGAACCTCGTTTATGACTTGCTTGTCAAAGCCATTGCTGAGTTGAGCATGACGAATACCGATGTGCTATGCCATTATCCCTTATCTCGACTAATTGAAGATTGGAATCTGCTGACCGATGAAGAACGAGCCTTCGCCGAAAGTCCGTTCTCTCATGCAGATTTTCTCATCTACAACTCGCTCACCAAGCAGCCACTGCAAACAATTGAAGTGGATGGCTGGCAGTTCCACAAGAACAGCGAGGTACAACAACATCGTGATGCACTCAAAGACCAACTTCTTACAAAGTTCGGCCTGTGCCCACACCGTATTTCAACAACGGATACTGTGAATGTGGAAACTTTGAAATCAATTTTACAGAAATCATTATGAAGTTAGGATATATACATAATAGCAGAGAGGAGCAGACAAGGGTGTTGCAGGTTCTGAAGATGACTTCCGAATCTGTGGCATTGGACGAACTTGGCATTGGCCGTATTCGTAATGCCTTTGCCGACCGCATGTTTCCGGGTATATCAACCCTGCAAAAACACATGAAGTATTTCTCGCTTATGCCACAGCTCTATCGTAAAGCTGCGGAAAAGCGTTACAATCGCCCCAATGAAGTGAAAGCTGAGATTATTCGGCTTGAACGTATTATGACGAAGAATCTATACGAGGGAAGTGAGGATAAACGTGGTATAACTGGCAACGATATGATAGGTAAAAACTTGTCGAACTATGTCAAGTACGACCCTGCCTACATCTACAATTCAGGTCTGCAAACCTTTGAGATACTGCGTAGCTCACAACTTTATAACCTCATTTATTCAGCCTCAAAAGCTTCACACAATGCACCCAAAGCAAACAAGAGCGAGGATGAAGATACAAATGATGATACCAGCGATAAGTCTGGCCTCTTTCAATTCTGTTCCTTCCCTAATGTAGATTACGATTTTACGCAAGGTTGCTCGTTAGACCTTACAGCTGAAGACAAAGCTTTTATCACGGACCATATCCTAAAAGCAGAAGCTTGTAAGGACACACTGTTGCGCTACATAGTGGACAATCCAGACTTTGTTATAGCCGAAAAATTTGAGCAAATTCCTGCTGACGGACTGCCTGCTTCCTTGGCAGAAGTTCAGGATTTGGCGAAACGCTTTGCTGAATTTATGTATATGGTGCATATTCGTTATAATTACATCTTCTCACAATACGAAGACGATGAAATGCGCACACTCTTTGAAGAAAAACGTCAAGCGTATCGTAACAGTGGCACCGACATCGACAAGGTGTTGAGCGCCATAAGCATTCGAGAGAATAGTGGCAAATGGTTCTGCAAAGAAGTGGCCGAACGTATTGCAACAAACGATACTGCAGAAGGTGGCGGATTGGATCAACTCATCATCAATCGCGAACGAAGAGTAAAGGGTAATCGCAGAAAAATAGATAACCCCGCTTACACCTACGACAAAAAGAATCGCATTCATTTCTACAAACTCACCTATAGATGGGAAACCGTGAAAGTGTTTGCAGAGGAATTAAGAAAGGAGGTTTGCAATGGCTGAAGCTCTATGGAATGACATTATCTATACCGAGGTGATGCAAAGCGATGGCTTTGTAGTGGATTATGCTGTGTGCTCTACCTATAGTTTGGACATGCCCACTCTTCTATCAATACCCTTTATGCTGGGTACGATGTCTGACTTAACGGAAGCAACTATGTGTTCGCCGCACTTGATACTGGAAACCATCAACCGTTCAGCCGGTAAGTTTGCTGTATTTTGCAATGCAGGCTGCATTGCAGTACCGCAAGCGAACTCCAAAGTCTATGCACTCTTGGAGCGCAGCGTCGTGCAAGTGACGCTGCGCTCCAAAGGCAGCGGCTTCGTCAACTTCCATCCCAAAGTGTGGGTAATCAAGGAGACGAATCCAGACAACAACGAAAGCCAAATAAAGCTCGTTGTGCTCTCCCGTAACCTAACTTGCTCCAATGACTTGGATGTGGTATGTGAATTGGTGGGCAAAATCGGCAATAAGCCAGCTACGAAAAGAGCGCAAACGAAACATGCGCCACTCATTCACTTCCTCTCATGGCTCGTAGGTAAAGCCGACGACCGCACCATCCGAAAGAATATGAGGGCAATTTGTGAAGACATCAGCTATATCGAGCATTTTGATTTGACAGATTCTCCTTTCGAGGATTATGACTTCTTCCCGATGGGAATACTCAATTATGATGGCTATTTCGACTGTTTGGAACAAGACCTATTGAACCATGCTGCAGAGATGCTCATCATTTCTCCTTTTGTGGATATGGATGTTCTTGGCAAGATGGCTGCGTATGCACCTAGTGCCAAGAAGACGCTCATCACTCGTCATTCTTCCGTCACGCAAGATATGATTGACTTGTTCAATGATAATGATGGTGTCTATGTTCCAAAGGAAGTATTGACGGACAAAGTAGAGAAAGATGTGGCCGTTGACTTGCATGAAAAGGTCTATTTCGTGCGTCGCAATGAAGGAAACCTCAGCTACAATCATCTCTATCTTGGCTCAACCAATGCCACGAAGAATGGCTTCAAGCGCAATGTAGAGTTCCTCCTTCACTTACGATTTGCGCCCTACAAGTCGTCGTATGATAAGTATCGCAGCGAATTGATTAACGACAGCAAAGAGTGCATGTTTGAAAAAGTAACATCTATCCCCAGCGACGACGCAAATAAAGAAGATGTCACCAATGAACTGCTCTTACGCACGGCCATTGCTGCCTTACAGAAGGCACAAATCACAGGCGAGGCCGACAACTACGCTATCACCATCGAGTGCCGGCAAAATAAGTTGCCAAACAAAGCCGTTTCACTCTATCCTCTTGGCTGTGAGGGAAAAGAGGCGGTGTTGACTGATGGCATGGCTTTTACAGGTCTATCGTTGATCTCGTTAACCGAGTTTTATGTGATAAGCATTGACGACCTGCGACGTGTGATAAAGCTCTCAACCGAAGGGATGCCCATGGAAGAACGTGACAATGCTATCTTCCGCTCTTACATCAACACGAAGGGAAAGTTTATCAACTATCTCGCCTTTATGCTTACCGACGATGTGGAGCAATATGTGTTGGAAAGTCAGCAGTTGGAAAAAGAACTTTCTATCGATCATGCCGCCACAGCCTTGGAACAGCAACTCAACACTTCGCTCTATGAAGACATGGTGAGAATGGCTTATACCAATCCCGAACGCATCGCTTCCATTCGTCAAATCATAGAGAAGGTTGATAAAGAGGTCGTACCAGACCATTTCATGGAAATGTATCAAACCTTCGAGAACGTACTAAAACAGATAAAACGCTTATGAGCCAAGAAGTAAAAGATTTCCAGCGTGCCACAGCCGAGCGCATTCTCCACATCTACAAAGATTTGGATCACCGCCGTGTGCTACTTGCTGACGAGGTTGGACTTGGCAAAACTTTCGCGGCCAAGCAAGTCATCAATCTGGTGAGAGAATGGCACAAAGCAAAGAAAGACGATTTCTTCAAAGTAGTTTACATCTGCTCTAATGCCAATATTGCCGACCAAAACATAGAGAAATTGGGCGTAGAGAATCGCATGAGCATTAGCGAAAGCCGTCTCTCCATGCAGCACCTCTACATCAAGCTGGCAGAGAAGGACATAGCTAAGCAGCACAACGACAGCGAGATGCCAGAATCAATCATTCCGCTCACTCCTTCCACATCGTTTCGCTTTTACAGCGCCCAAGGCACAGCCAATGAGCGTGCTTTGATGTGTAACATCCTTTGTCGCCAGCCTCAGTTTGATTCGTACCAAGACGTATTGGACGACTTCCTTAGATGTGGTGTGAAATATTGGTCAGAACTCATCAATAGCTACAACGAGAAAATCGAACGATGCGGTGAAGACTATCTCCAGGATATGCACGATAATTTACAAACTAAATTGACTGATGAAATCATCTGCCAACTGTTAGACTATGCGCATAATGGTTGCGACTATCGTGAACGCGCCACCATTATCAACACCTTGCGTCGCATCTTTGCGGAGATAAGTATTGATATGCTCGACCCAGACTTGGTGATTATGGACGAATTTCAGCGTTTCAACTCCTTGCTCGAACAGAGCGATGATGAACAATCGATGTTGGCCAACAAGTTTTTCGACAATGAGCATTCCAACACTAAGATTCTGCTCCTCTCTGCCACGCCCTATAAACCATATTCTACGCTTGAAGAACTAAATACAGATGGCATGGACGAACACTATCAAGACTTCATGAAGGTGATGGACTTCCTCTTTGCTACGAAAGACAAAGCCGACCAGTTTAAGCTGTTGTGGCAAAGCTATTCTTCAGCCTTGAAGCGTACCGAAGTGGTCGACTTGTCACCGCTCATTGCGGCAAAGGAAACAGCTGAAGAAGCGCTGTACAGCGTAATGTGCCGCACGGAACGATTTAACAGTGGCATCATCGACGACTCACGCGTTAGCGATGTAGAAGTGCAACCCGAGGACATTCTATCGTTTGCTGAATGCCAAAATCTGATGGACTACCTGTCGGAATGTAATCCCAAAGCACGCTTGGGTAATGTTCCCATGGAATATGTCAAGTCTTCACCTTATCTACTATCATTTATGGATAAGTATGAGTTGAAGAAACGCATCGTCTCAGCCTTGAAGCGGACGGATGCGAAAGATGTTTGCAAGTTAGACGCATTGCTTCTCAGCAAGTATGCCATCAACAACTATCGCCCCATCGTTCCTGCTAGCGGTAAACTGAAATCGCTTCACGACTTGATATTTGGTGCTCGCCACGAGAAGAAAGCACACCTACTGCTCTGGGTGCCTGCCTCCAATCCATATTACAAAGCTGGAGGACTCTTTGAGAGTGAAGATGCTAGAAACTTCTCAAAGCTGATTCTCTTCTCTTCTTGGGAGATGGTGCCAAGAATGATTTCCGTGATGATGTCCTACTACGAGGAAGTTTATACCTTTGGCGAATTAAAGAAGCAGAATCCGGAGCTACGGTATATTTCTCAAAAGAAGAACCGTTATGGTCAAGATCGCTTGAAAGCGGGTAGCGTTTTGGAATATCCTTCGCAAAAATTAGCAGACTGCTATAATCCAGCCGACTTCTTCGGAGAACGATTGACAATGATTCGGAAGGTTGTCAAGCAGCGCATACAAGAACGATTGGCTACTCATGATGTAATTCGCCAAATACCTCAGCGCGGAAGAAATAATGCAAAAATGATTGTTTCGCTGATGAAAGTGCTCGATGGAGAACCTATCAAGGATGCAGAAGCCTTATACGTCCCAACAAATGCATTGGATGTGATGACCGACATCGCAATAGCTTCACCTGCAGTGTGCGCTTATCGTCAATCGAACGATAAAGAAGATGCAAAGATGGTGGCAAAAGCCATTGCTTCTGTGTTCAATAAATCAGAGAGTGCAGCCGTTATCGACCGAGTGTATAGCAAAAAAAGTGATGATGACGACTATTATGAATCCGTGCTCGACTACTGTGCGATTGGCAATCTCCAAGCTGTGCTTGACGAATACGCCCACATGTTGCAGACCCGAAAATTGGGAAATGCAGTTATGGAGGCTATTATAGGCACCAGCAATTTGAACATAGACACCAACGACTCTTTGGGTAATGAAGAGAAAAAGCTGCCTATGCGCTGCCACTTTGCCATTCCGTTTATTGACAAAACGATAACCGATAAGGCTGTAGCTCGTACCAGTAATATTCGTAAAGCCTTCAATTCTCCATTTCGTCCCTTCATTCTATCAACAACGTCTGTTGGGCAAGAAGGTTTAGACTTCCATTGGTATGCACGAAAAATAGTACATTGGAACCTGCCATCCAATCCTGTAGATTTGGAGCAGCGTGAAGGACGAATCAATCGTTTCAAATGCTTGGCTATTCGACGTAATGTCGCAAAACTTTATGGTACGAACTCATACCACACTTGGGATGATCTTTTCGGCACGGCCTATTCCGCCTTAAAAGGCCATCATTCCGACATAGTGCCTTATTGGTGCCTGCCTATTACTGAGCTAACGGACGAACAACGTTCTCAGTTAGAATACATAGAACGTATCGTTCCGCTCTATCCTCTCAGTCGCGATCGATACAAGTACGAACGCCTCATAAAAGTGTTGGCTCTCTATCGCATGACATTGGGACAACCCAGACAAGAAGAATTATTGAATCTGTTGAGAGAAATGCATCTATCCGATGAGCAACTCAAGGAACTGACCATCGATTTATGCCCTTGTAACAAAGTAAAAAATAAGCTATGATAAAGCTAGAAGAAATATTGAGAGACTTTTCACTAAGTGAATCCTCTCGCCAGAACATAATCAACGGAAGTAATGAAGTTACCGCAGAATTTGAAGCTATAGCCCAAACGACTTTGGCCGGACACTTTTGTGTCAAACGCAAAGGGGGTAACGTTGTTGTTCGCCCTACTTGTGTGGAGTTCTATTGTCACGAAGAGGCTAAGCATGGAATTAAAGATTATATTGTGTACCATCGCAATACGAAAGATAGCCCCAAGCCAACTTTCGGTCTTGGAACTCTCCATCATCATGTATCTGGTGTTGACATTACCTTTGAAAAAGGCGATGAGCCTGACACAGCCATTCGTGCTTCCATGTTAATTCGTGAGTTTGAAGTTGAAGGAAAGAATGATGACCGTTCAACGATGCTTTACGAAGCACTCTATCAGCAATCATCCATATTTGATGGTATTTCTGTGCAATGGATTGATGGCGATGAGACAGTTGATGTTACTGCAGATGTTCGTAAAAATGTGGCTCAATTTGATGCCAATGGTGAAAAGAAAAAGGCTTCCGATTATCCTGAACTATTAGCTACAGAAGACAAAAAATATGTTCAAGACTTACGTAAATGGCAGTTCAAGCGCAAACAGGTCACAGACTCAGATACCAATAAAGTGTACATCTCTTCTTGGCTAAAGGACGAATGCCCTGATTTCTATGGCCGCTTTATCTCCTTACTTCAAAACAATGGAATAGCATTTCAAGTAATGCAGTCAACCAATGATATATGGGCCCGTGATTACATGCCCATACAAATTTATGATGACCATTTCGTACAGTATTGCTATAATCCAAATTATCTGCAAAAGAGTGAAGAAGACAAAGAGAGCATTACTGACGTAGATTCCGTATGTAAAGAGCTAGGCATCTCTACATATAAGACAGATTTGGTAATAGATGGTGGTAATGTGGTAAAATCCGGTAAATATATTATCATGACGGAAAAGGTCTATGTTGAAAATAGCCGTTTTAAACCTGCAGAAGTAAGAGCGCAACTTCGTTCAATCTTCCATTGTGATGTTATCATGTTGCCATGGGATAAGAAAGAACCTTATGGACATGCAGACGGAATCGTTAAGGCTATCGACGACAACACAGTTCTTCTGACCAATTACGATGATTTTGATTCTTATTACGCTAAGAGGTTTGAAGATATACTGAGCAAACACTTTACGGTAAAGAAACTTTGTTATCAAGTGGAGCATCGTAGTAAAAATAACTGGGCTTACATCAACTTCTTGCGTATAGGAGATGTTATCATCCTCCCAGGATTAGGCACCTATGAGGATAAACAAGCACTTCAACAAATTCAAGGCTTTTATCCCGAATCTAAGGTGCTTCAGATTGAAGCTTCTGAAGTAGTAAATAAAGGTGGAGCAATCAACTGTATCACTTGGAATATAAAATCCTAAATAGAATATGGCACATAGTAAATCATTGGCAGAAATGTTTCCAGACATTGCATCACAATGGGATTATAATAGGAATGGGAGTGTAACACCTGAAACAATTAGTGCGGGGTCACATAAAGAAGCATATTGGATATGTCCAATATGCCATCAATCATATATAAAAAGAATCTGTAATAGAACTAGTCCAAGCAAGCGAAATAATGAAAGCGATAAATGTCCCATATGTTTAGGACGTGTTATAATTCCAGGTTTCAACAGTTTGAAAACAAAGTATCCTGATGTTGTGGAAAATGAATGGGATTATGATTTAAACGACGTTGATCCAGACACGATATCAGCTCATACGAATAAAAAATATTGGTGGCAATGCATACATGGACATCCAAGTTATCTATCTACTCCAAATAATAAAATTTCTAACACAGGAGGTAATTGTCCTTATTGTAGCCATCAAAAGTTATCTCCAGAGAATAGCCTTGCCATTGTTAATCCCAAATTGGCAGAAGAGTGGTGTTATGAACTTAATGCCCTTTCTCCAGACAAGGTATTTGCTAACGCAAATATCTCTGTATTTTGGAAGTGTTCCAAAGGACATATATGGAAAGCAAAGATTAATAATAGAAATTTAGGCAAGGGATGCCCAGAATGTGCAAAAGGACATCAATCGTCCTTCCCTGAGCAAGCGATATTTTACTATATTAAATCCGTCTTTCCTGATGCATTAAACGGATATAAACAAGGGAGGTACGACATGGATATTTTTATTCCTTCACTTAAAATAGGGATAGAATATGATGGGGAGTATTACCATAGTTCCCAAACTAAATTAATTCGTGATAGCCGTAAAACTAAAGCTTTGGCGAGAATGGGTATATCTCTTATAAGAGTTCGTGAGCTGGGGTGTCCTGCGATAAATGATGGAAGCGTTGTATTTAGATTCAAATATACAAACGACTATTCTGAACTAAACAATATTATTCCTGAGCTGATGTCCTATCTTGCTGTTGAATCTAACAAAAAGATAAAGATAAAAGTAGACATCGAATCCATACGCAAAGAAATATCCGAGCAGTTATCAATAGTTCCATTAGAAAAGAGTTTACAGAACATAAATCCTTCTCTTGCAAAAGAATGGGACTACGATAAGAATGCTCCATTGCGGCCTGAACAGGTATATCCAAGTTCTTCAAAGAAAGCCTTTTGGAAATGTCCTAAGTGCGGTTATCAATGGGAGGCTGTAATAGGTAGCAGAAACCAAGGATTTGGTTGTCCTCGGTGTTCTAACCGTGAGAATTACACTACAGAAGAATGGATTCGAAAAGCAAAAGAAGTGCACGGCAACAAATTTGATTATTCAAAAGTAAAGTATGAAAACAGCAAGAAATTTGTAACCATCATCTGTCCTAAACATGGAGAGTTTACTCAGATGCCAGCAGAACATCTAGCAGGAAAAGGTTGTAAATACTGTGCCCATCAAACCTTTCACCCTCTTGAAAGCTTAGCAATAGTTGCTCCAGAAATCGCGGCTGAATGGGATTACGAAATGAATAAAGATAGTGGCTACACGCCGGAAACGATTTTGGCTACAAATAGTACAAAGCAATTCTATTGGCATTGTAATAATGGAAAGCCACATAGTTATCATGCAACTTGTGCAAGTAGAGTAAAGAGACATACGGGATGTGCCGTCTGTCATGGAAAGCAAACGTCATACGACATGAGCGTAGAATATAACTATCCAGAATTGGCAAAAGAATGGTGCGACTCAAATAAATTGAGGCCATCTGAAGTATCGTGCGGTTCGGAGAAAAAGATATGGTGGAAATGTAAGAATCCTCTACACAAACCATATTTAGCTGCTGTCTACAACCGAGTTTGCCTTCATTCTGGTTGTCCAGAGTGTTCTGGTAATATAAAATCCGACATGACATACAAACAGGAATTGGCTCAAAGATTTCCCTATATAGAACTATTAAGCGAATATAAGAAATCAAGCGAAAAAGTGAAGTGCAGATGTCGGAAATGTGACTATGAATGGGAATCATATCCGTTTAACTTACTAAAGCGGAAAAATGGATGTCCACAATGCAAAAATTAGCTACAACTTTTTTGTTATAATATGGGGGACTTGTAGAATTGCTTTTTACTTCTGATAATGAACCAAGAATCGTAGTATCGCCATCGGATCCACATGCTTCCCCCTCAGCTTGCAAATAATATGTAGATGCTCCCCAGTGCTGCGTCCAGTATTCCCGGTAACACCGACCACAGTTCCTGCAGAAACCACATCGCCCTTACGAACGGCAACCTTGGAGAGGTGACAGTAGCTGACTGTGATGTCACCATGGCGAAGTATGACGAAGATGCCAGAACGCTTGTCGTAGCCGACTTTGTGGACGATGCCATACAGCATGGCGAAGACTTTGTCGCTGCGTGCATGAAGGTCAAGACCGTTATGCATTCGCTTTTTACCTGTAAAAGGGTCACGTCGATAGCCAAAGGGGCTGGTGACTTGAATATGTTTAAGTGGATAGGCCACGCTCAGGCGTAGGTCTATCTGCTTTTTTTGTTGGCCAGCTTGGAGAGAGTTCGAGTTGGTATTGGTTGATGCTAAAGGTGCATCAGGTAAGCGTGGAGTTGGCACAGAGGCTGACTTCACGCTTACTTTGTATCTAGGCACGTCTTGCGACACGGTGTTGAACTGAGCAAAAGCTGTGTTTGCAGTCAACAGTGAAATGGCAAATAGCAGAACTTTATATGACTTCATGACTGCAAAAGTAGCCCACAAAAATCGTAGCGACGAATCTCACCCTGATGACGCTCTTAAATATAACAATATATATGATTGAAGTATGAATATAGGCGTATTATCATACTCTAAGCATAATAAAATAGAAAACACATCTCTATAGAAGAAGATATTTCTTTAATCAGCATTTCTCACTATAATTTTGGCCTCGAAATATTCATTAAATCCGATTTTAAGTATGAAATGCAATCAATTTGAAGAGGGAGAAATCCCTTACGAGACGCTTGAGAAGTTTGGCCTCACTCACGAGATGATCGAAGACCTGCCCATGCACGTCTTGGAAGACATTTGGAGTGGTCGCCAGTCTCCTGTGCTCCCTATCCACGTCACCAATGACGAGGGTGAACTCATAAAGAGTCGCACCCGCTTCTCATTTGTCCGGATGGAAGATGGCAAAGTCGATGTCATGTTCTATCCGGTTTTGAAGTATGCACCCTTAGAACAATTTGACGACAACCAACAGCAGTTGCTCAAAGACGGCAAGGCTGTGGTGGCCGATGTGATGTCACCCCAAGGTACCATGATTAAGGCCTTTGTGCAAATCGACCCTGAGACCAATCAGGTAATGAACGTGCCTACGCCTGTCATTGGCCGCAACCTGCAAGTGCTTTCCGAAGAACTTGGACTTGGCAGTGCAGAGATTAAGACCATGCAGAATGGCCAACCTCTCACTTTCGTAATCGACGACGAGCCTGTCACCGTCGGCATCGACCTGAATAGCACCACCGGCATCCGCTTTGCCCAGGGCGACGAACAGCAATGGAAAGAGCGTGGCAAACGCGATTGGGACAAGTTCACCTTCGGCTGCTATGGCTGTTGGGTAACTGACGACGAGGGCAACCACGACTACGTGCTGGAAGACGAGTACAGCGAAGAACTCTGGAATGAGCAGAAGAAGAGCGCCCAGCGCAATGCTTCGCTCCATAAATAACCTAACAAAAAAGAAAGAACATGCGAAAAGGCCCTTATTATTCAGAAGACATCCTCGTGGAGAAAATGCAGCGAGGAGAGTACGATTGGTTGGACTATGTCAACCATTTTAGCGAAGAGTGGCAGGACGAGTATGAAGAATACTGCCGTGAACGCTCCCTGAGCATCGGCAATGAAACCGCCGAACAATTCGTGAACTACAAGTCCCAGCAGCTCGAAGAAGCGATGGACGAAGGTAACGCTTAATCCCTACAGACAATGGCTATCAGAAAGAATACAAATCCTAGAGAGATGGACTTGCAGCCCGAGATGCGTGACATTCTCATGCGCAACGGTATGCAAGCCCATATTCTCTCCAATAGCAATGGGTATCAGTTGGCCGTCCAAGGTCACGATTCTCCGTTGCTCACCTACAATCTGACAGAGAAGCAGATGCTCGCTCTGACCGATTGGGGCACCAACTATGCCAACAAGAAAGCCTATAACGTCTTTACAAGCATTGTTGGCAACGACTTCTATATGCCCCGAAACTTTGTTCATGCTCGCAACGCCAATGGCCGAGTAGCTATGGGTCTCCATGGCTACCGCATTGGTGCTGGTGAGTACGGCAGGTTGGGATGGCATCCCGACTTCTTGGGCTGGACTCCTCGACAGCAAGCAGGTTTCCATCTGCGCAGAGTGGGTGGAGCTATGTTCTATCCCGGAGCACCGATGGTGGATGAACGCCCCGACAGAAGGTTGAAACCCGGTGAACTACAAAGCGGTGGTTACAGCTTCTATTACAACAAAGGCAATCAGCAGCAAGCGCAAGTCCCTCAAAAGGATGTGCTTCAAGAGCTGCAGAGCGTCATCACGCCAGCCGTCAATCGCCCTCGCAGTCAGGAACCAGCCAAACCCTACAAAGAACTGATCACTTCACAAGTTTATTTCTCCAATGAGAAGTGGCAAGAATGCCTTGCCTCCCATGGCATCATCATCGATGAAAAAGCAAAGACCCTCACCATTCAGTCGAGCAACACCCAGAGCGATATGATTTACGACCTGAGAGCTGACGAACTGAAAGCACTGACCAGTAATTCAATCAAAGAGGTGCCAGTAGCCAAGCGTTTGGAAATCCTGAACAACGTCATCAAGGACGATTTTGCAGACAAGATTACCATGGATATGCTCAATAGCAAAGAGCAAATTGCCATCAATCTGAAGCCAGAAGTAAAGCAAGAGTTGGAAGCTCAACTCGCTCCTGTTGTGGTTGAAAAGCAAAACCAACCAATGGCCGTAGAGCAAGAAGTTGATGGCCCCAAGGTCGGCAGAGTGCATGGTCAGGACTTAGACGAGAACAAGGGATGGTTTCGTGAAGGACGACATGGCCGTGAGGTGATAGTGGAAGATATTCGAGTGGAACCTTCTGAACAAGAGGGGAAGTACAAGATGACTGCCGTTATCAATGGCGAAAGTATCAGCCACGAAATAACCCAAAAGCAGTACGACAAGTTTATGGCGGTTGACGACTATCACCGCATGAAACTTTTCTCCAAGGTCTTCAACGAAGTGGACATGAAATCGAGAGGTGACGGTGTAGGGTTAGGAACCAAAATCGGTGCAGCCTTGTTGGCCGGACTTCGCATTACAGGTGACGTGACCTATGGCGCAGCTGACATTGCTCATAACATTGAACATATCAAAGAACCCCATTCCGGTCCTGAAATCTATGTGGAACAGCATTGCGCCCACCCACACCCCTATTTCAAACCTGGTGTAGATACCCCGATGGATGTTGCTGCTCGCAATTTCGAGGCCGCAATGAACATGGATGGCCCTGACCACCACATGAGTAACGGACGCTAAAACAGAAAGCCCATGAATGAAAACGAACTCGAATATAGCGACTTCTTGCAAAAGCTCAGCATTCAAGAAGTCCTGCAGGATGCCGGTTACCAACTTAACAAGCGTGACGGCATCCGCTATCCGTCGTATGTCCGCATAGGAAGTGATGGCTGCCGTGTGCGCGGCGATAAATTCCTTGTCACACCCAATGGAGCCTGTTGCTTCCAACCACCTGAACAAAAGAATTTCAATGTCATCAGTTTCATCAAAGAACATCCCCAAATGTTTAGAGACTACAAGGTAGGCATGTCACCCGACCGCTTGGTCAACTTGGTGTGCAACCGTCTGCTGAATGTTCCCATGGAAGAACGCAAGCAGCGCATCTTCGAACCAGCGAAAGAAGCAAAGCCCTTTGTGTTGAGCGACTACGAACTGCACAAGTTCTATCCCAAGGACAGAGACAGTCAGAAGAAGTTTTACGGCTACTTCAAGCCCCGAGGCATAGACCTTACCACGCAGTATGCCTTCAGCAAAGCCTTCTTTCTCGCCACCAAGGAAATGCCCGATGGCAAACGCTTCACCAATCTCTCGTTCCCTTTGCGCAAGCCCAGTGAACCAGATATGGTTGTGGGTATGGAAGAGCGGAGCCGCCCCAATGCCAAAGGAGTCACCTCCTATAAAGGCATGGCGAAGAACTCCAATGCTGCAGAAGGCTTGTGGTTCGCCAGTCCACGAGATACCGCTCTTGACAAAGCCACCGATGTCTATTGGTTTGAAAGCGTTTTCGATGCGATGGCCTACTACCAGTTGACCAAAGAGCATATCAAAGACAGCATCCATGGCTACGAGCAGATGCAGAGTGAAGGCACCTACAGCGGCGATGCAGAAATGCGGGAACTGGAAGACGAGTTGAAGGAACTCAACAAGGCCATCTTTGTCAGCACAGGCGGCAATCCAAGTTTGGGGCAAATGCGTGGGATGATTGATGCCACCCATCAAGCCAACCACCATTTGGGATTCGATTGTGACGAAGCCGGACAAACCTTTGCCATCAATTTTGCAATGACGAGGGCCAATCGCACCTTCAATAGTCACATTGGCACCAACGGCAACTTGGTTGTTGTCGATACTACTGATGGTTACAAGCGAACGGAAATAAACTTGAAGGAGTTCTGCTTTCCGAAAGCGATGGAAGCCCTGGGCATTGGCCACATCATGAAGTACAATGAGATGGCCACCTACCTCAAGTCGCTCAGTGACCCTCAAAACATCTTCTCAGGTGATTGTGACCTCCTGCCTTATCCCGTCAGTTCGGCCTATGCCAAGTATGAATCGAGTTGGCAAGAACTTCAGAGCTCCAAACAGAGTGGATTGGTTTGTAAGGAAGAGTTGGACGAACTCCGACAGGAAACTGTTAAGTATGCCGATGACTATCATGTGGTCTTGAAGAAAGCCTTTGAGGAATACAAGCGGCAAGGTGGTCAAACGACGTACAATCCTTGTGAACAGGGATTCAAGGACTGGAACGACCAGCTGCTGGATAAACGCCAGTACAGCCAGATCGACCAAATAGAAACCGCCTTCGACGATAACGGTAACAATGTTGTCGTAGAACGCGATGAAGAATATGAAGAAAACCGGGAGCAGGACGAAGCGGAGAAGAAACAATTCCGCTTTCACCGATAACCCTCAAAAAAGGAAACGATGCAACAACTCAGATATAGAACAGTACGGATAAAACCCCATGCGATGCAGTTTGTCATCAACGAGCTGCCGCTTTTGCTGCTTTGTCCCATCGGACTGATTTACGCCGGCATGGACGGGCTTCCGCTTACGAATTTCGTCCTCGCTCTGACGCTTATCCTTTCCCTCATCTTGCTCTACCGTTTCATCTATTTGAAGCGGATGACCTATAGCGTGGGAAACGAACAATTTGTCTTTGAATATGGTGTATTTCAGCGTAAGGTGGACTATCTGGAGTTGTACCGCATCGTTGACTTCAACGAGCACCAGACCTTTATCCAGCAGCTATGCGGATTAAAAACTGTCAGCATCTACTCTGGAGACAGAACCACGCCCCGCCTTGACATCATCGGTGTGAAGAACGGTTGTGAGTATGTCACCTTGATCCGTGAACGTGTAGAATATAACAAAAGGAGGAAAGGCATCTATGAGATTACTAATAGGTAAAACAGTCGCAGTCATTCTGCTTACAGTGGGCTTTGGCATACAATCAGCCCAGGCACAAATCGTCGCCTCCAATCCTTTGGAATGGATGGCGTTGGCCGAAGGTAATGAGGTCATCAATAAGCAAATAGACAAGCAAATCAATGGGCAGACTAAAACAGCCGCACTGCAAAACGCCATTGCGGCAGAGTTCAACCAAATACACAAGTGGGAAAAGAAGTATAACAGCTATCTGAAAACAGCTAACGGCTATGCTTCTTCTCTCAAAGCCTGCACGCACCTCTACAGCGACGGTGTGCGCATCTTCATCACTTTGGGAAAACTTCGCAAGGCCATCAACAACAATCCACAAGGCATAGTCGCCTTGATGAGCATGAACAACCTCTACATCGAAACGGCCACCGAATTAGTGTCTGTCTATACCTTACTTCGTGAAGGCATAGCCCAAGGAGGAGCCGAAAATATGCTCACCGGCGCAGAACGCTCGAAGACTTTGTGGGCTTTGAACGATAAACTCTCTGCCTTCCAAAAGAAACTGAATGCACTCTATTTGAGCATTCGCTACTACACCATGATCGACGTGTGGAACAGAGCCACCGCCGGCATGATTGATAGAGACAACAGTGAAGTAGCCAGTATGGCTATGGAACGATGGCGCAGGGCTGCTGCATTGACAAGATAAGGAGGAGTAACCATGGCAAGAATATTCATCGTCATCATGCTCATTTGTGTGAGTATCGGCAAAGCTCAGGCGCAAAACGACCCAGTCTTGGCTGGCATGATCTACATGTACACAGAAAAGGCAGAGAAGGAGTTGAAGAACCAGGAGAAAGTCATGCTGATGCAAACCACCGGCCATATATGGACGAAGGAAGAAGTAGAAGCAACGACCGACCTACAGCGAGAGTTCAACAACTACCTAAACTCCTTTCGCTCCATCATCAGTTATGCCGCCCAAATCTACGGATTCTATCACGAGATAGACCGATTGATAGACAATATGGGCGGTTTTACCAAACAGTTAGAGGCGCACCCCAGCAATGCGCTGGCGGTAGCGCTCTCTACGAAACGCAACAAAATCTATCGAGAGCTGATTATGAACAGCGTAGAGATAGTCAACGACATACGTCATGTCTGTTTGGCCAACAACAAGATGACCGAAAAGGAACGCGTCGAAATCGTCTTTGGTATACGTCCAAAGCTCAAAGTCATGAACAAGAAATTGCAACGACTCACCATTGCCGTGAAGTACACATCCATGGGCGACATTTGGAACGAAATACAAGGAGGTGCACAACCTCCAAAAGCAGATAAAGCCAGTATCGTTTCTACCTGTTATCAGCGGTGGAAACAATACGGCAAGAAAGTAAAACCATCAAGATTTAAGAAATATGAGTATCTGGAGTAGTATAGCAAAAATGGCAGGAGGTGCCGCTAAAGGCACTTGGGGCTTCGCCAAAGCTGGTGGACGCTCATTAGGAAACACCGTGATTCATCCAGCCCAAACCTTAAAGGGTGCAGGTAGTGCGATGAAAACAGCCGCAGTGGGCGGTGCCACGGGGTATGTAGCATGGGAAAAACTCACTACGGATAAAAGCGTCGTCGAAATCGTAGGCGATGCCGTGGTCGGAGAAAAGACCGTGGACACATTATCCGAAGCAGCCAACGATGTAAAGGAGTTAAAAACAAAGGCTGGTGAAGCCGTTGATGCGGTCAACGGAGCCATGAGCGATGTGAACAGCAAGTGGAGCGGCATGACCAACTTCTTTCGTGGCATCTTCGGCGGCAATGGTGTGGACATGTTTGGCAACTTCTTTGGCAATTTGGCCAAAGGCAACGTGTCGGGTCTGAGCATTGCCGGGCTTGTGGCAGCTGCCTTTCTCACCTTTGGCCGATTCGGCTGGTTGGGAAAGATTGCTGGTGCCATGCTGGGCATGATGCTGATTGGCAACAACTCCAACATGCAGAATATGCTGGGAGGTAATGGTAGCCAGGTACAACAAAGAACGAACGAACAACCTGAGGAGCAACGCCCATCGGGAGGTATAAAACGATAATCAACAAGAAACAAATGAAATATACAGAAGAAATGATCCTTCGTTCTCCCAGTGGCTATTGTATGCCTTTTGAGGAGCGAGGCAAAAACGTAGAAGTAAGCTTGGGCTATGGCCAACAGAAGCATCCCGTGACAGGAGAGGCATTCTTTCATCACGGCGTGGACTTCAGTGCCAACCATTATCTGTTGGCCGCATTGGCTTCAGGGACGGTGGCCGGCATTGGCAACGACCAAACGCACGGCATCTATCAGGTGATTCGCTACGGCAAGTACGAAGTGACTTATTCCCACTTGACCAATGTCTATGTGAACTTCGGTCAGCAAGTAAAGGCCGGCACCGTGGTTGCACTCAGCGGTGACTTGCTTCACTTTGAGGTGAAGTACGACGGCGAAGAACTGAATCCATTGGAATTTCTCACCATGCTCTATGGCAACCTCAAAGCCGTAGAACAGAGTGGTCGCATCGGAATGCCAGAATTTGAAACCTACGACATGGGTATGGCTACCGACTACGACAAGGATCAGAAGGAAATCGAAGAACTGATGCTTCGCTTTCTGCCTTCCTACATGCAGGACCTCTATCACGGTATCTATGTCGTTCCAGAACGAACCGAGAGTTCCCTACGCAACATCTTCAGCCAATCAGCTTCCAAGCATTATTTCTTCGAGGAAATGCCCTCCATTGCCAACCTCTTGGGCATTGGTAATAGAGCGATGCCCATAGCCTGCAAGGTGCAGAACCTGTTGATAGCAGACTTCTTGAATTATCTGGCGCTGCGACACAATGTATATCTCTCCACCTTGGATGAAATTCTAAAAAAAAAGCCCACGAGCAAGCCCTAAGTAGTAGCGGTGTGATAGACCCTTTGGCCGAACTGGACATCGATGTGCAAAGTTTCGACATTCCCCGACTGGTTACCGTCTATCCCGACCGTTCCGGCCTTCGCTGGTGGACAAAAGCATGGTTCAACAATCGAGAGGAAGGAGAATCGTCAGTGGAAATCACTCGCCAGCTGGCCATTCTCTTCCTCCAGAACCAAATAGAGAAAAACCAATGGTTGGAAGAATACTTTCCCAAGCAGATGGAAGTCTATCACCACGCCATTGAGCAAACAAGAGAGCAGTTGCTTAATCAAATAAACGTATAACAGCATGAGTCAAATCAAGAACCCGCGGCAGTTTGCTGCCATAGAATATTGCTTGCAGCACTACTTCACAGAAGAAATGGCCCCGGTCATGAAACAGGTGAAGGACGAGCTGAACCGCAAGCAAGTGAAGGAACTTGCCGACTACCAACGCAGTCCGGCAGGCATTCTTGCCGCCGCTAACACAGGCATGGCGGTATCGCCCTTTGATGCGCTGACTCATGTGCAGCTGACTGGTAAGTGGAACAGCAAGACCGTGGAAGACTATCTGCGGATGTGCAATACCAAAATCCAGCAGACTCCCTCCATTCAGAAAGACCTTGCCGTTATGGCAGAAGAATGGCGTGAAGCGGTGGTCAAACAGATAGGCCGACCCAAGTACGATGCCCTTTCCAAACAGCTCGGCGGCGATATGGCTTATGCCTATATCGGTCAACGCATGGAAGACCTGATGGTCAGCAAGCTCGTGAAAGATGGAATGCCCAAATCATCGGCAGAATACATTCTTCGCAAAGCTGCCCAAAGCACCATTTGGGGACTGCCGCAACAAATGATCAAGTCGCCGCTTGCCCATGAGATAGAAGCCCGAGGCGAACGCGCCTATCGTCCAAGTGGCAAGGAAAAGGTGGCTGGCAAAGCCATTGGAGCAGTGGCTGACGCTGTGGCTTTAGGTGGTGTCGGCACATGGAAAAGCTTCGCCACTTTTGTGGGGAGCGATTTGGCTTTTGCCTACTTGAGCGGTAAGCAGAAAACAGCGACTCCCCAAGAGCAGAAATCCAAGGCTATGCAGGCCGGCCTTAGCAAAGGCGTGTTTGGCAGTAATCAAGACGTGATAGCTGGATTCAGAAAGCAGGCTAATACGCTCAATGCCTCTGACAGCACGACCGTGAAGTCCATCAACAGCCGACTGACGAATAAGCTATTTATCCCTAACCCCAATTTCAAACTTATGGCATGGAACGAACAATCATTTACGCCACCCACTTCGCCCTTCTTGAATAACTTACCGACCATCCCCACCGGGAAACGCGACGAGAAGTATAAGAATGTACCTCTTATTGTAGCCCCAGGGCAGGAAGAAGCTTATCTGAAAGGTGAAGCACAACGCAAAGAGGCGCAGGCTGCCAAAGCAAAAGAAGCGCCCAAGCAAGAAGTAGCTGCTTCTGCTTCACAGCAGGACACAACGCCGCAAGAACAGCAAGCGTCACCTGCAGAACAAACCAATCCAGAACAAACCAATACCAGTGGCTGGGACGGATTGTTGGCCAACGTCGGCCTCAATGGTTTTGGTGACATCACCAAGAATATGGGCTATGTGCTCGCTATGCTGCCCGACGTGTTGGTCGGCATCTTCACGGGGAAGACCAAGTCCTTGGGACTTCGAGACAACATCATGCCAATTGCCTCCATACTATTAGGCATGTTCGTTAAGAACCCCATCTTGAAATGGACACTCATCGGTATGGGCGGTGCCAATCTGTTGAACAAAGCCGGACATGAAGCTTTGGACAACAAAAAGGCTGATGCCTTGGGAACGACTTCCACCGTACAACGAGTGGGAAATACCCAATACAAAGTCTATCCCGATGAATCGCTCAATGCGCGTATCATGAACCCCGTGTTGCAAGGTCACAGTCTCATCGCCACGATAGACCGTGTGCCTTGCACAATACAACTCTCCGAGAACGTGGTGAATGCCTATCAAGCGGGCGCTTTGCCTCTGAACACCTTGGCCAATGCTGTGTTGGCAAAGAACGACCAGATGAGACAGATGGTGGAACGCAACTACGGAGAAGCTGAAAACGAAGCCGTTCATCGCACGAGAGGTATTCAATAGCAATAACTAAATACACGCAATATGAAAGAAAAGAGTTTACAAGAAAAGAACGCAGCAGAGCGTCAGGTAGAGTTGATCACCAGTGCGCTCGGTGATGCTGCAGATAGCAAAGGCTATTGGCTCAATGCCGCAGGAAAGAGTATGCCGAAGTTCTATCCCAAAGGCGTTTCGGTGAGCCCATTCAATGCGCTTGTAATGGGCTTGAACGCCGACCGGAACGGCTATAAGACCAACCTTTACACCCTCTACAACGATGCGAAGAACCGTGGCGAGAGTGTAAGGGAACACGAGAAAGGCGTACCCTTCAATTGGTACAACTGGAACAAGTACGTCAACCGCCATAATCCCGAAGACATCATTGCTCGTAAGGATTATCTCACCCTGCCCAAAGAAGAACAGAAGCAATACAAAGGTGTGCACAACCGAGAAATCCGTGTGCTCTTCAATATCGACCAAACTTTGTTGCCCATGGCAGACCCTAAAATGTATGAAGCCGTGTTGGCCAAGGATGGTGGCGAACAGATTAAGGCCCTGACTCCCGAAGACGACAAAAAGCTCCGTGGGCATGTCAATGAGTTCATGCAGAAGATGCGTGAAAACTTGGTAGCCGTTCGTGCCGATGGTAGTGGCGTAGCCCATTATGATTCGCAAAAAGATGCCATCTACATGCCTCCGCAAAACAACTATGCCCATTACAACGACTACGTACAGGAGATGCTCCGACAGGTGGTAAGCACCACCGGTCACCAGCAGCGCTTGGCACGTGAGGGCATGGTGATGAAGAATGGCGTGGCACCATCGGAGGATGCCATTAAACAGGAGCGGTTGGTAGTGGAAGTGGCTTCGGCTATTAAGATGATGGAACTGGGACTACCTGGCAAACTCAGCAAAGAGAGTATGCCCATGGTAGATTTCTGGAACCGAGAGTTGAAAGAGAATCCCTGCTTGATTGATGCCCTTGAAAGCGATGTGAACAATGCGCTGGAGGTTATCAAGCGTGTTGAACTGGGACAGAAGGTGGAGTATTCCTCAATGCGCAACCAAGCACAGACCACAAAGATGCAGGAGCAGATGCCCAAGCATTACTTTGTGGCTGACGAAATCAAGCAGCATCCCAACAAGGAAAACCGCATGGTGGTGCTGGTGCGTGATGAGGAACATAAAACTGCCGATGTAATTCTGCCTGCAGGCGCTTCATTGGAAGTCAACAATGAAGTGCCGGGCATGTCGAAAGACCGCATCAAACGTGCCTTGGAACAGGCAGGCTTTGAGACGGTAAACTTCTACAATCCTGATGGCGCTTTAGGTTATCGTCCAGATGACAGTTATTTTGCAGGAAAAGGCATCACGGTGGCCCGACTCAGAAACTGGGAATTGGAAGATGTGAGCAAACTCGATGTGACAGAGGCTGTGGCGCAGTCCAAGCAAGTAGGCTTCGATCGCATTCAGATGTTGCAAGACGACAACAAGCGCTGGGCCATGTACATCAAGCCCGAAGGTCAACAGGCTTTCTCCATCTATCCTGATAAGGCAGACCTGAACCGCTTCTTCTCTACGTTGAAGCAGGCACAAGATACCTTGGATAGTCTCCGTGTGGAACTGGCACAGAAGTATTACGCCATGGCCGCCATGAAGCCCGACCTGAAAGTGGACTTGTTCGGCCATCAAACGCAGGACTTGGACATCAACCGTATTCAGAAGGTCAATGTGTTCAAGACCAAAGAAGATGTCATTCTTTGTGCTGCTACCATCGATGGTGCTCCCGACTTGAAACCTCGTGCCGTATCGCCCAGTCAATGGCAACGCATGTGGCTGGCAGAAGACAAGAACGACTACAAAACCCATTTAGCTGCTACGCTCTTTGCCGATGTATTGAAAAAAGGACAATCGCTGGAAGAGAATGCCAATGAGAAGCAGGATAAGGAAACTGAGCAGAAACAGGGTGAAACCGCTGTGGTCAAACAGAGCGAAGAGACCAAAACAGATGTCAAAGCTGAAGAGGAAGAGAAGCCTCGTGAGGCAACCATGACTGAACCTTCACCCATACTCAAGCAGTACCTCGACCTGAAGAAGAAGCATCCCGATGCCATCTTGCTTTTCCGTTGTGGCGACTTCTATGAAACCTATATGCAGGACGCAGAGAAGGCTTCAAAGGTTTTGGGCATTACCCTCACAAGAAGCAGCAAGTCCAAGAACCCGGAAGGCAAGCCGCTTGCAATGGCTGGTTTCCCGTATCATGCACTCGACAGTTACCTGCCAAAACTTATCCGTGCCGGTGAGCGAGTGGCCATCTGTGACCAACTGGCTCCAAGGCAAGAAAGCCAGAGTGCGCAGCGTGAACAAGAATCTCAACAGTCTCACATGAAACGATAAGTATGAGCAAGAATCAAGCATACGCCGAGAAGTATGCGGAAGCAGCCATGGAGCAAATGAAGCGCTATGGCATTCCTGCTTCCGTCATACTGGCACAAGGAATACTGGAGAGTAGTAATGGGCAAAGTCAGTTGGCTCAGAATGAGAACAACCACTTTGGCATCAAAGCTACTTCCTCCTGGTTGAACAGTGGTGGCAAGTACGCCCTCTATACGGACGATCGCCCTAATGAGAAGTTCTGCAAGTATGACACCGTGAGCGATTCCTATGAGCATCACTCGCAGTTCCTGAAGAACAATAAACGCTATAGCCAATGTTTCAGTCTTTCTCCCGACGACTATAAAGGTTGGACTAAGGGTATTGAACGAGCAGGTTATGCTACAGGTGGCGGTTATGCTTCCAGTCTGCAATCAATCATCGAAAGAAATGGGCTGCAGAAGTACGACCAGATGGTTATGAACGAAATGCGCAGCCAAGGCAAGCAGTTTGGCGTAGAGCAGAATGCGCGGCAAACGTCAGCGCCAGCAGCAGTAGATTCTCCCTCAACTCAAACAATGGTGCCAACAGGAGAATACTCATTTCCCTTAAAACGTGAAGCGTTCCTTTTCGTCACCTCGCCATTTGGGATGCGAAATGACCCTATGGGCAGCGGAAAGCAGCAGATGCACAAGGGAATCGACATTCGCGCAAAGCAAGACGACATCTTGGCCACGGAGAGTAATGGTAAGGTGGTTGCCGTCAACCATAGCACCCAAACAGGTGGTGGCAAAAGCGTTACTGTGGAATACAGTCGTCCCGATAACACCAAGGTGCAGGTAAGCTATATGCACCTAAGTATTATTGGCGTGAAGGTGGGCGATGTGGTTTCCTCTGGACAGAAGTTGGGCGTTACAGGCAATACTGGCACTCGAACGACGGGCGAACACCTTCATTTTAGCGTGAAGAACATTGCTGCAGATGGCACCAGCCGTGACGTAGATCCTGCAAGCTATTTGGCTGAGATAGCTCAAAAAGGCAATCTCTCCCAGCAGGCACTACATAACGGCAACGACCTCTTGGCAAAGTATAAATCAAGCTCCAGTCCAGCCATTGACACAAGTCTCTCGCCCGATGAATGGATGAAGAAACTCCTTTCGTCGGAGGATAGTAGTGTTGGCCTATCTGGTAACGACCCCGTGATGAGTATGGCAACAGCCATGTATAGCGGTTTGCTCATGTTGGCTGTTCAAATCGACAACCAAAACGAAGAAGAGCAGAAAGCACAAATCTCAGAGTCGGTTTCTAACCGTCAGATTGATTTGAAGTCGCTCGTACCTGCCATGAAGGAGTGTCACTTGACTATCGGAGAAAATGGCAAAGCAGTGCTTCATGCAGACAATGGCACCATCAATGTAGCCCACGAACTGAGTTCAGCTGAAATGGCCAGACTCTCTCAGGTACTTGGCAATAGCTCGCTTTCAAACGAGGCAAAAGAGATGAGAGTGGCCGGCATAGTCAACACTATCGTACTCTCTCAGCAGGCTTCTCAAAACTACGAACAAGGCATGGCCGAGCAAGAAGGCCAGGCACAAAACCTACAGCGGAAATGAGGAAGCTGACTCTACTACTCAGCGTCACTCTTGCCATGCTCTTTGCATTAGGCTTGTTGGCGGCTGTTTGCTACGGCATCTATCTATGGTTAGGTGTATATGCAGCTATTGGGTACGCCATTTTCAACTTAGTTGTTGGGACTTGGCTTGGTATAGAATTAGTACGTACTCGTTGTAGTTACGACTAATAGACGTCTTCACTATTTGGAGTAACCACTAATTAAAGTAACTACTACATTACTACGATACTACACTCTTTGGTCAGATGGCATAGTATTAAAAAACAAATCATAATCAGATGATTAAGTGTAATGTAACAGTATGCGGCACTATCGGTAGAATCCCGGTAGTACGTGCAGGAAGAGAGGGTAAGCAGTTCACCACTTTTGGTGTAAGCGTGCAAATCCCAGTGAAGAATGCAGCCAGTAAAATGGCTGAAGTAAGTGTTATCCAAGATGGTGGATTGAATGCAGACACCAGTGGGTTGGCCATTGGTACTCGTGTTGAAGTTGCAGGCGTTTTGACTTTCAAGAAAAGAGGTGAAGCCCTTTATCTCAACTTGAATGCAGCGTCCATCACACAGGTAAGTGCAGAGAAGTCTGATTCGATTCAAGGCGACATGCACTTCCGTGGCAAACTTGGAAAAACCATTGAGATGAAGCAAGACAAGAAGGGCAATACCTATCTTGCGTTCTCTGCTTTCAGTGCCGAAAAGGTGGGCGAAGAGTTTGCCTTTACTTGGGTGCGCTTCGTCCGTTTCTCTCCCGATCGAGAAGATTGGTTGCAAGAGAAAGCGAACATTGAGGCCAAAGGACAACTTGATTTGTCAGTGTACAATGACAGACTGAACATCGGCTGTCGTTTGTCAGAGTTGGCCAAGTGGGATAAGCAACCTTATTGTCCGTTCTAAACTGAAAGCGTATGGCAGATTATAAGAAATATCAGTCCGATGGCGTAAGTGCCGAGGACAAGGCGTTGGACAAGTTTGCGGAGCTCATGATAGAGAAAATCGAGTCTCTGAAGAATAGCGATGGCTGGAAGCAGCCATGGTTTACTGAAGGTTCGCTTCGCTGGCCACGCAATCTATCAGGTCGAGAGTACAACGGCATGAATGCCCTGCTCTTGATGATGCTGTGCGAGAAGCAAAATTACAAGTTACCTGTGTTCTGTACTTTCAATCGTGCTGTGGGCTTGAACTATACAACCGATAAGCAAGGTGCAAAGAAGCCTATCACCGATACTGATGGTCAACCTCTCCCCAGAGTAAGCATCAACAAAGGTGAGAGGAGTTTTCCGGTCATGTTAACCACCTTTACCGTGATGGACAAAGACACCAAGGAGAAGATTAACTACGAGGAATATAAAAGACTCAGCAATGACGAAAAGTCCCAGTACAACGTATATCCGAAGCTTAACGTGTACCAAGTCTTCAATGTCGATCAAACCAACTTGAAGGAGGCCCGTCCTGACTTGTATGCCAAGTTGGAAGCAGAGAACAAATTGCAGAGACCATTCTCCGGAGAAGGTGAAAGCTTCAAGTTCCCGGCCATGGATGCCATGATTGCCGAGAATAAGTGGATTTGCCCCATCAACTTGGTGCACCAGGACAACGCTTACTTCTCTATTTCCAAGAATCAGATTACGCTGCCTGAAAAGTCGCAATTCAAGGATGGCGAGTCGTTTTACGGCACAGCCTTTCATGAAATGACCCACTCAACAGGTACTGCAGAGATGTTCAATCGCTTCAACCCTGAGAGTGGTTTCGGTTCAGCTGAATACGCCAAAGAGGAATTGGTGGCTGAGTTGGGAAGTGCTTTGGTTGCTCAGCGTTATGGCATGACCAAGAATCTGAAGGATGACAGCGCCGCTTACTTGAAGTCGTGGCTTGACAGTCTGAAGGAGTCGCCCAGCTTTATAAAGACAACCCTCATGGATGTGAAACGTGCTACATCGGTCATTACCCAACGTATTGACGAGGTGGCATTGGAACTGGAGGCCAAACAAAGCCAGACCAATGATAAAAGCGTATCGATGGATGCCGAAGCAAAAGTAGAAAAGCCACAGCAGGAGGTCCCTAAGCCTGAGCTTGAAGAAGTGGTCGCTCGAAGCGCATGGCATCGCTAACAACGGTGGTTCCAAGGTGAGCAACAAAGCTTGCCTTGGAACCTCATTTTTATACGCATTGACACTCACTTTGTGGCGAGTTTCTTCGTTTTTCTCGATGATTTTTAGTACCTTTATGTACGTATAAACAACTTATAGTCATGGAAATAATATTGGTTTTATTGGGAGGCTACTTGCTTTCCAAGCTGTTTAACGGCAGCTCAAGTAAGCCCAAAAGAAGAAGACGAAAGTCAGGCTTTTGGAGTTCGGGGGCAAGCTATTCAGAGTATGATGCTTGGCGGAAATCACACGGCGACGAAAACAAGTTATTCTGATTGCCGTACAAAAAAGAAGAGAGCCTCAAGACCTCTTGAACCTGCCTTGAAACTCTCAGTTGTGGTGATTGCTCACCTTATTTCTAATCTTCAAACCTCGAAAGGAATTGCTTAACTCTGCTGTCTGAGATAGAGCTAAGTGCTATGGGTTTGAAACCTATCTGTTGCTGAACCTGTAACGTTCCCAATCCATATTTAGAGCCATCTACTTGGATGCTTGCAAGCTCATTGGCTGAAGTGTAGCCGTATTCTGTTTCGGCTAGTCCAGCTACAATCGTGAAGAGCGTGTAATCGTTTCCCTCTTGTTGCCCTTCTAACACATACCATTTGATGTTGGCTAGTTCTAAAATGCCGATGCACATGGCTGCTTTACCAAGCCCATCTTGTGAGTAAAGCGGATATTTGGCTAATTGTTCTGCCAACTGACCTGTAATCAATCTATTGTCCATACCTTAACATATTGTGGAGGGATGGTTAGTCCCTCCGTTACCTTAAATTCAAAAGTGATAGTCAATCACGCCACCGATGTAGAGCGTTGTGCCTGGCTCCATTTCACATATTCTACGCATGAACTCGTAGGACTCTTCGGCACTCCGTGTGTAGCCCTCTTCATCCATGTAGAATTGAAAGGAGGTTTCAAGCGGGTTCTTCAGCGCCTTCTCAAGTTGATAAACGGGGCCAATCCAATCTTGTACGTTCTCAGTGTTCAGTTCGCCGGCCTTTGCTTGGATGTAGGCCACAAACTCTTTCTTCCACTGCTCGGCTCCACCTTTGTAGAGAAGAGTGTCTTCGTCTATGAGTTCGAACATGCCGCTGGGGAGTATCTTATTCACCAGAATGTCGATGCATTGTTTCCTGATTTCAGGTTCAATCTCCATGCAATAATCATAGAAGTTACCATCGCCTTGTGTGAGCGTGTCTTCTGTCAAACGTCCTTCGTCCGTTACCTTCACTGTGGTGATTTGGAAAATCTTGCTGTGCATAATCGTATCTTTTTGAGTTAAACTTAAACTTATTCCTTCCCTTATTTTGAAGCCTTTTTCGGCTCCGCTATCGGGGATTGATTTTACGTGCATATCAGACGGGGCGAAAAGAATGAGAAGACAAGGAACTCAACCAGAATTGTGATGGAATACCCAAATCTTTGATTTGCGGAAGGCTTCCATTCCAATTTGGGTTGAGTAGCGCTGCGATACTTGGACTTCATTCGGGCACCGTAACTTTGCAACGGAAAATGAGGACCGGTAGATGGTGGACGACAAACGAAATAAGCCTCTAAAACAGAACTTTTTCTCGCTAAAAATGGGAACCAAGTGCATTTTTCAAAACCTCTGCTTCATTTTGGCATAGCAACACCTATACCTTTGCAGTGTCAATAGTGACAAACAACAATTAAATCGCAACATCATGCCTATTATGATCAATCGTGGGAAAGAGATGCTTCGTATCTCACCCAAAGACAGCAAGAAAATCGAGTACTCAACCAACCAAGGCCGTTCATGGATTGCTCGCTATAGCGGTTCATCGAGCACTGGCGCATTCAGCGACTTGATGGATGCTGGTAAGGAAATCCTCGGAACAACCGATAAGGGGTTGTTCTACTCAACTAACGATGGTAGAAGCTGGATTTGCCGCAAACGGGGATAGTATGAACTTAAAACAGATAATCGTATGAAGAAGTAGTCAAATGAATTCATGGAGAAAATCCTCAATGATTCAGCCTGGAAAGAACTTTCAGGAGATTTTCAATGGACGGAGCAGATGCTCGAAAAGCACAAAACTAAAGTGGATTGGAAAGAGATTTCCAAGAACCGTAACATCGTCTAGACACCTGCTATGCTGGAGAAGTTCAGAAAGTTCATAGACTGGAAGGAACTCTCCAATACCGGATGTGAAACCATCCTTACAGAAGAGACTCTTGAACAATATAAGGCCTATTGGGATTGGTCTGTGTTATCTGGAAACAGTGAACTCAAATTGAACTATCAGCAGATTGATAGATTCATCGACCTATGGGATTGGTCTGAACTCATCAACCGTTGGCGCGAGGAAGAACTATATACTTTTGACTTCTTGGAGCGATATGCGGATAAGATACCATCCAGCAAGCTTTAGGACTCTCGCCTTTGGACTGCTCTCGTTGAACAACGCGAAAAGGATTTGAAGTTAGAAGTAATTGCATAAGATGAAGAATCTATTTTGTAATCACACGCCAATCGAGGAAAACATCAAGGAAGTCGCGAATGAATTGGGACTACTCCATAATGTTCACTTGCTGGCGTGTGATATCAACGACGTGAAAGTCATTCTGAATGGCGCTACCAACTACATATTAGTTGAGGCATGGGCAATGGTTCCGGGCGTTTATCCAATGCACTGGAAGATGCTGTAATTCAGTGCTGCGGAATAGCCAAAGGGTTCAACCTATTCAGTGCTGATAAATTATTGCTTCATATTGAATATAATAGTGAGAAACCTCTGTTGGCTGAAGAGCTAGAAGACGTACATACTTTTATGGACATGTTTGAGAAAGAGGTCCACCTCATTACAGACATGGTCGTGGATAATGAAAATGTGAAAGGTGACACTATCATAGTGCGCATCTTAGCAACAAACTTAGCATTAAAATAAATACAATGGCTTTAGAACCCAAACAATTAGTTTATCAAGGCACCTTTGGCAAGGACGACAACCCCTTGCCAAAGGTTAAGTACGAGGACATCCCCAAGGAACGTCGCAAAAAGCTTCATAGAAAACGTTTATACAATGTAGCTCCAGAAGATTTTGAAGAATGGTTGGCCGTAGAACTGGATTTCAACAAATACAGGTATGTAGGCGAAGGACTTGACTTTGAGCATAAGACAAAGAGGCTTGCTGACGAAGATGATCAAAAAGGCCTTGCTCAATATTATCGCGCTGAATACCGTCACTTGCAAGAATTCGCAGTTTGGGAGGAAGAGCATCTTACTCCGCTTGTTAAGGAATTAGCAAGCATGGCGAAGAGCGACCCGCAGTATGACTGGCATTTCCTTTATAAGCTGGAACGCAAGAAGTTAGTTTGTATGGAAGCTTATCTTTCTCATTCGAGAGTCGCAGATGCAAGTGGAGAGTATGTCGGCAAAAAATGGTTAGTGCTGTGTATCAATCTACTTGATTATATTCTCGAATATAAAAAGATAACCAAGGAGCAAATCAAGCAGATGAATCTTCGTAATCTTCACGGTTTGGTAGATACCAATACCATTGAGCAATTCAAGATAGAGAAATATACCAAGAAAGACGGCCATTGCATGAAAACCTTTCATGGAAAAGAAATCTATGTTCGCAAGATGGAGCATCTTTACCACCTAATCCGGCTGTATAAGACGAGATATTGGTGGGAATAGAGAGTGACTAAGTATAAAAGACAAGTAGAATCCAGTATATATCATGTGCAAGTTAGACGAAATATTAATTCGCGTAAGATCTTTGGAAGAACAGCTTGAAGAAAAAGGTTATCATGACGCACCAAAAGTAATTGTTGCCGGCGGCAGAGATTTTAATGACTACAAAATGATGCGTCAGAAACTGTTTGAGCTATTCAATAACAACAAATTCTTCGCAGGCAATATTGTGAAGATTATTTCGGGAATGGCCGATGGAGCTGATACACTTGCCATAAAATATGCAGATGAGAATCATTTGCCCAAAATCATGATGCCAGCATGTTGGTATTATGACCGACGTAGAGCAGGATTTCTTCGCAATGAAGATATGCTGTCTATAGCTGATGCCTTGGTCGCTTTTTGGGATGGAGAGTCACATGGGACAAAGCACATGATTGAGATTTCACAAGAAAAAGGAATACCTGTATGGGTGTTCAATTATAAGAACAACAAAAGCGAGCAGAAATGAACTATTACGAACGAAACGCAATTGAGCGAATCAACGAGATTACAGATAATTCGGAACTAAGGAGACATCTTCTCTCTGTTGAAATCCTCATCAAGGAACTCGTGGGTGATGACCCTTATCTTTTCTATAGTTCTAGGGCACATAACTATGAGAAGTTCGAAAGAGTTGAATCACTCATTGAGCTTCGTCTATTGATACTTAACAAGATGTTTGATGCGACAGATAGCGAAGTTTACCGCTTTGAGAAGCTGAACGCCTTATTGTTGGAACTTACGAACCAGATGTATGCACGTACATGCTTACTATACAGAAATACACTCAGGAATGCCGATTATTCTTGGGAAGATGACTATGAGGTAGAGGGAACCCTCTCCTGCCATCCCGAGTATGACAAGGATAATAGCAACCAGCACGACACATTGAGACTGGAGGAAGATGACTATTATGGTTCTGATTTCGCATACATGGCTGCTCTCATCTGTGAATATGAAGAATATTATAATGGTTCCTTTGGGGAAAATATTGAAATGTGCTCTATCCAGCACAATTCAGAAAATACGCCAGACATGAGTGACAGGCAATTGGGATGTATCAACGACATGGAGGATGGCACGACATGGGCAGAAGGTTGGTTGTGCCATCCCAAGTTAGAACATATCTGCATGTGCCATGCTGTTCATTCGTTAGTATGCCATCATTCTTTCTCCATTCCAGATATGCTACGCATAAACGACTTTTGGGTAGAAGCAAGCATTAAAGTGCAGCATATTACTGACCAGACAGGAAAACGATGGAAGGATATAGACTATGACTCACAATAGCCTCATACGGGTATTCACTGTAAAAAGAGTGGATATTATCAACTGAAATTCGGCAATTACGTTAAAAATCAGCGTATAAAATAAAGCTTTCACCCTATGCCACGATTTTTCATAGGATATTATATACCTTTGTAAGCAGGTGGTAATCATAACTTATGACTATATGAAAGTATATACACACTATTATAAGCTGAGCGACAATGAAGGTTTGCGTTGGCGGACATTGCTTCAGTTCGGTAATTCATTTGAAATTATCGGATCTGTTGTGATGAAGAATCCTGGTTCATCAAAACCAAAGGGCTCAAAAGAAATTGAGGATAAATTACATTTGTCTTCTTTATCAATGTTTGATGATACCAAAGACCCTTGGTATGAGTTTACTACTGACGACACCATGCGTAAGGTTGCCGTATTATTTGCATCTTATTATGGTTATAACAATGTGAACAAACTTAATGGAGTTATCCAAATATTTAATTTGTTCTACATTATGGATCCTAATGAGCAACGTGCAGAACAGAAAATGAAGAATGCAGGCCTTCCTGCAAACTTCCATACGCCACAAGATCTTCTAAATTATGACATCGAGAAATTACAAGCTCCCGTTTATCTTGGTTTTGGGGATTTGGCTTTTACTGATAGGTTTAGGGATAGCGCTATTCGCTATTTCAAATCGGTAATCAACAGTGAAAAGAGACCGGCTTATTTGAATGTAAATTTTGAAGAAAATAGTTTCTATCATCCCCAGTACCTCTGCGGTAATGGATGCAATAACAATACATCTATCTATATCAGAAGTAAATTTAAGGCGTCCCCTTTGACTGATGAACAAATCAATAATGGCGTTCCTTTACCAAAATTGAAACTGTCAAAAGAAGAACGACTGAGTTTAATCCATGATTTAAGTGAATGTTACCCATCACATGGACTTGATGCCTTTCAATATAACCCCAAGGATTTCAAGACCATTAGATTCTGTATGCCTTGCGGCTTACAATGTACGGTCACAGCTATAGGCGAGGGTTATATCGGTATTAGGCATATGGAAACGCCGAAAGGTTTTAGTTATTGTAAAGACAACTACGAAGACAAAGAGTGGTTGGACTATCTTGTTTTAGGTGAGTTGGGGTTTGAGCGCAATGCTAACAGTAGTTTTTGGATTGGCGTTAAGAGCTTAGACTATTTCACTGATGCGAATGCCATCATTCAATTCATAGAAGATCTCAATGGGCACCAACTTTTTAGCCAAAATCCCTTGCAACGTCAGGCTTTTCTTCAAAATATAAAGGCGCATAATAGAACTTCAGAAAATCAATAGCGTATGGCAGCAAATATCTTTGGCCGTTACGTATGGCTGATAGGACAATTCAGGCGATATGGCCGACTGACCTATGAGGAGGTGAATGACCTCTGGCATAGAAGTGGATTGAGCTATGGGGACGATGATGATCTCGCCCTCCGCACTTTCCATAACCATCGCAAAGCCATCTTTGACATCTTTGAGGTGGAGATTGCTTGTGACATTAAGGGTGGTTATAAGTATTACATCGACCATCCTGAGGATTTGGAGAAAGACAATCTTCGCATTTGGCTCATTGACTCCTATACGGCCATGAACCAGATTCAAGCAGATAGGAAACTGAAAGGACGCATCATTTTCGAGAATGTACCTTCTGGTCATAAATGGCTTAACGTCATCACCGATGCCATGCGCAACAATCAGGTGCTCAACGTCACACATCACGGCTTTGGGAAACCCGAACCTTGGCATTTCGACATAGAGCCTTACTACCTCAAAGTGGTCAAGCGTCGGTGGTATGTGTTAGCCCGCAGTCCGTATTATTCCAATCGGAACCAACAAAAGAATAAAGCAGATGGCGGCGACCGCCCAGAAGATGTATTCTTAGTCTATGCTCTCGACCGCATTCTCGACTGTCATCCGACAGGTTCCACCTTCCTCATGAAAGAAGATTTCGACATCGACGAATATTATCGCGGATGCTGTGGAATAATCCGTACCAACGAGGAGCCGGTAAGAGTTGTGCTGAAAGCCTATTATGGTGGTCCTGATTATCTTCGTACACTGCCAATACATGAATCACAACGTGAATTGGTAGAGCTGAAAGACGATGAAGCAATCTATTTTGAGTTGACCGTGCGCCCAACCTTCGACTTTTATCAGTCTTTGTTGGCACAAGCCGACCAAATCGAAGTACTTGAACCAGCATCGGTACGCAATGAAATGCGCAACTTTGCAAAGAACCTAATGTCGTACTATAAAGAGGAAGAACAATGAAAGACGGATTAAATTTTATAGCCATCGATTTTGAAACAGCTACACCCAAACGTGCCTCCATCTGTGAGGTGGGTATCTGTGTGGTTCGCAATGGTGAAGTAGTAGAAACGCGCTCATGGTTGGTGCAGCCAGAAGAGAATCTCTATAGCTACTGGAATATGCAATGTCACGGCATTCGTCCAGAAGACACGGAAAGCGCTCCTTCTTTCCCAGAAGTATGGGAAGAGATAGAGCGCTTGTACCTTGATGAGTTTGATACCTTCGTGGCGCACAACGCCCCCTTCGATCGTAGCTGTCTTGAACATTCAGCCAAGCTCTACCGCTTGCATTTGCCGGAAATAAACTGGCAATGCTCGTTGAAAACAGCAAGACAAGTGTATGACTTCGGGTGCAATACGCTCGGCTACCTCTGCGAGCAACTGGGCATTCCTGAAGGTACGCACCATCGTGCTGGGGATGATGCCGAAATGTGCGCACGACTGTATCTCAAAGAATTATGTGATTCAAATAATATCTAATCAAGCAAATTATGAAGAACCCCGATTTAGTACAATCCCTTAGGCAAATCTTCCTACAAGACGAGTTGACTTTCATTATTCCAGCATATCAACGTGGCTATAAGTGGACAAAAGAGCATGTTCGTCACTTGCTTAATAGCATTGAGAGCAAGTTAATGATATGTCAGAATGGTGATCAATATTTCTGCCTCCAAAATATCACACTTTGTGATTCAGAGGAAGGATTACGTGTGGTTGATGGCCAACAACGCTTGATAACCCTCACTCTTATTCTATCTCAACTGAAAGTGAAGATGAAGAGTCGTATCAAATTCCCTACAAGAGAAAAGACAGAAGCATTTATCAACAACCTCGTTTCCAATCACGAGTTGAGCGAAGCTGACAGTTTGGACGAAGAATACATTTCTGAAGCCGTACAAACAATCCACGAGTGGTTTGAAACGAATCAGCTATCATTGGATTTATTTCTTGATAAAGTTAAACTGATTGTCAATATTGTAGAGAATGAGGCAACCACAGAGGAACAAACCTTTGCAAATTTGAATGGTGTCAAGTCTGAGTTAGATGGGTCAGACCTTCTTCGGGCTATCTTTATCACACGATGCGAAACTGAAACGGAAACAGAACGTCTATTAGGCGCAGAGTTTGATGAAATGAACAAGTGGTGTAAAGAGGAAGAAAACCGCAAATTCATTACCAAACTGGTTGAGATAAACAAGATAGTTGAAACCCCTCTAGATAAACTTGGATCATATCATGCCAGAATCACATTTGACGAGAAACGTTATCCTATTGACCTTATATATAAGCTATTCTTTGTCCTTAATCGAAATGAGAACGAGGAATACAACTATATTTTCTTTGAGAAGTTGCTTTCAGAGGCCAACTGCAGAAAGGTATTAGAAGAATTACGATTATTATTCTCCGCTCTTAAAGTGTGGATGAAAGATAGAACAATATACCATTTTCTCGGTTTTCTGATATTCAACACCAAGGGAAATAGTTTTTCCCAGATATATGAGTGGTGGAAAGCAGGTCGAGACAAGTTCTTGTTACAAATCAAATCTGCTATTCGCAAAAGTCTGACAACAGAGTTTAGAGAAGACTATAGTCTTACTGACTTAGGTAATGAGCGACACCCATGGTACCTTGGCCATTTTGATGATGATGGTAGAATGGGTGTACTCATCCACATCCTCATTTTGCAAGATGTTCTTCTTTGTGCTCGTCATCCTGAAGTGGGATATCTTCCTGTTGACTATTTCACTAGAATGAATGATGATGTAGAACACATAGCCTGTCAAACTCCCAATGAAAAGGATTCAAACGACCGAGAACGTTGGCAGCTATATATTGATGCCATGAAAGATCTGGCCGTTAGTATGGATGACAATCAATTGAGAGAAGATATTCGTGCATTAGAAACAGCCACTAATGCGGAAGATGCGATGTCTGTCATCAACAAATACGGACTCAATAGTGCCGGCAATCTTGTCCTTCTTGAGAAAGGCTTGAACCGTGGATATGGCAATTCCGTTTTTGAGTCGAAGCGTGAACAAGTTATCGAGGCATATTTTCAAAATGGCAAACACCGCAGAAGATATATCCGCCCATACACGCTAAAAGTCTTTCTGAGTTCTACTAATAAAGGAGGATTATCACGATGGACTTTTGAAGACTTTAGAAACAATACTCATCGCCTGTTTGAAGAAACAAGAAAATGGATTGAAGAACAATGAACAAAGAATATAATATCAAGAACCTACTTCAGGAGCACATCATCATCGTCCCTGAGATGCAGAGAGATTACGTATGGAGTGTAACCTCTGATAATGTGTACAAACTGTTACAGATTATTAATGATGGGAACCCTTCAAAAACCAATATCGGCTTCATCTACGCTTGCGGACAAGAAGGTATCTTTTGTCTTATTGATGGACAGCAACGATTAACGACATTGGTATTATTGGCCTTTTATCTATCTCTTAGGAATAATGGCAAATATTGGGGTGCATTTCAAGAAATGATTGCATCTGATAAGGATTTACGATTCACATATCGTGTGCGCAAGTCTGCAGATCAGTTCATGAAAGACCTGTTCCTGTCTCAATCATGTCCTTCATTTGACGATATACGAAATCTATCAGCGAAAAAGTGGGATAATGATACCAGTGTAGAGAACATGATTGAAACGCTCCACATCATTGACCGCTATGTGCAGATGAGTATATTTAGCAAGAATGAGCGTACACTCGACTTTGAAACTGTTATTCAGAATGTTACCTTCTACTATACCGATATTGAACAAACCGTTCAAGGACGAGACATCTATATCACAATGAATAGCTGTGGACAACCTTTAGCAAAACATGAACGCCTCAAGCCCTATATTATCGCAGGCAATGACAGTTTAGAGAAAAGTAGGACTTGGAACACATGGGAAGATTGGCTCTATCGCCGAGCAAAGGAGTTTCAGTTAGATAAAGGTGCAGTAGATATAGCTATGGGCAATTTTTTGCGCATTGTATATGAGCTAAAAACAGCCAAGCAAATTACAGACAATTGGGAAACAGCAGCTGAATCAGTACTATGTTATGAGGATGTATGTCTCTATTTTGAAGCATTAATTCGCTTGTATGAGTTCTACCCTAAAAGGGTAATGGAGTTGTTCAATCCTGCAAAGACGAAGGATAAAACGCTTTACTTCAGAGCTCCCAAAGCCCTACTGCAGGTTTCATACTTGATGTCCAAATTTCAATCAAGTGAGTTGAACAGAATGAATCATTTAGTAATGATGTGCCTGAGAGCAAAACGAATGAAAGATGAGGATTTGCTTCTATTCTTGCGTAGATATAGAGAATCTCACCTTGATCTGTACTCCTTTGTAGATAGATATGCAAACGACAGCATTGTTACCTCGTGCTTACATTCACACGAAATCAGAAAAATACAGATTATTCAGCATGGTACAAATAAAACAGAGCTGCTCTTACTTAAGGCAGAGGAACTGGATTTGTTCTACACAAAAGACTATTATTGCCTCTTGAATGCGTTGTGGAATGAGAAATTCTCAGGTACTCCATCGATGTGGACGGAAGAAGATGATGACGAATTTACGAAGCGGATAAGCACTTTTGAATACCTCTTCAAAAACGAATGGATGGAATTAAAACGGAAACATGAGGAAGGTGTTATTGACAATGCTTTCTTAGCTCGTTATCTTCTCTCAATGGACATGTATGATTATTATCTCCAAGATAGAGATTACCGTATCTTGGGACGAAATGATACTTGGCGAGCAATACTGTCAAACGACACTTCTTGTAGACGTATCTCCAGCATGATAGACAAGCTATATAACGTCTTGCCTAAAGATATTTATGCAGTTATGAATGGACAGATTGAAGCTACATGGCAAAATTATTCAGCGCCTCATGATGCTCGCTATTATATTCTCAAATATCCCAATTCATTAAGGGCAAAGGCTAAAGGTTGGAACAAACTTTGGATTGAGTCTATTTGGAATAATCGTACAACTTGGAAATCATTTAATGTTGCTATCTATTCCGCTCCACAAAATTGGAATGAAGAAAATGGAATTTATCTCTTTGAAAGTCTTCTTGCTCACACAGCAACAGAATTGTGCATTAATGAGTGGACGCCAGAATTGCCCAATGGAATATACTTGCTTAATGGCAGAGACCGACACGGTTGGCAAATCTATTATGGTGAGAAGACTTCCAGAGAAGCTGTTACAGAATCCCTACGTTCATTTACGAATGTCAATCAGCAATATTTCAATCTATCACCAGCAAAAGATGGTGACAAATTTGTTTTTATTGATGTTCGTAGCGATTATGACTTAATAAAAGGAGGTGCACTTCTTCTTGAGTACTTGAAGGATTACCCTCAAACGAATTAAAGTCTCACTTATTTGAAATATAGATTAAAAGCATTATGAACTATAAGAATCAACAATATGCACGTCAAGAAGCACTCATCAAGGAACGGGCTTTATTTGATGGTGTGACTGGTGGCGGGCGTTTTATGGGTAAACCACGTACATTTGTGCTACAGGACCCAGAAGCAAATTTATATGCCCCCATTCGAGAGTATGTAAAGGCTTACTTTGCTGAGAACGGCATTGATTGGTGGCGTGGAAATGGCCCATCTGGGCATACATTATCATCGCAGATAGCATGTCTCAATCACTTGATCCCTATCATGAACGATGCACAAGCTGTACTATCTATGATAAATGGCATTCGAAATGAGTTTACAGAAGTACTTCCTATCAGTTGTGACAAGCATCCTGCCTATATTTCCATTGAAGTGGTCAGCGATTCGGATCATTTGAATGAGAAAAGTTCAACTCGTGGCGCAAATTGCACCTCCGTTGATGCCTTGATTATGGCGAAAAATCAGTCAGGGAAGATTATTCTCATTCCTATTGAATGGAAGTACACGGAATCTTACCCTACGTTTGACAAATCAACAGAGGGTGAAATGAAACGAAAAGGAGAGGAACGCCAAAGACGATATAATCAACTAATCCAGGAATCAAAACAGTTGAAAAGTCTGGAACTGTATGAAGGTAGCGTTTACTATCAAGAACCATTTTACCAACTTATGAGGCAAACACTATGGGCAGAGCAGGTCATAAAGCATAAAGATACAGAATGTCTCAAAGCTGATGACTACTGGCACGTTCACATCGTGCCAGCAGCCAACAAGACGCTTCTATCTTGCAAATACAAAGTGTCTGGGCAAAGCATGGAAGAAACATGGCGAAGCATGTTGAATGACCAAAGCAAATATTCCATTGTTGATCCATCAGAACTGTTTGCGCCATTATCGTCGAAGGAAGAATATTCTGCTTTGGTAGAATATCTTAAAAACAGGTATTGGTAATTTGTAAATAAGGGGCCGACTCATCACGAGCCAGCCCCTTCTTGATTGTTTCACCTAAAAATCATTAGAATGAAGTGTTCACTATTTGTAGTCAATACTACAAGTAGTATAAGCATACTTTAGTCTGACGATTAGCCTCTGTAGGCTTGTATTCATCAATACCACCTTCGCTTACTTTGTTGATTCGACTACCATCTACACCTCGCTTTACCAGCTCGTTATAGATGTAATCAGCTCTTGAAGCACTGAGCGAATTGTTGATAGGTACGGTGCCGGTTGCACTATCGGCAGCACCTGTAACAGTCACCCTCAGATGGTATGCTTTAGACACTCGCGCTAACTCATCGAGATTAAGCAGCTGCGAGGATTCTGTCAGGTCAGAAGTGTCAATCTTGAAGAAAAAGTAGATGGGCGAACCAATGCACTTGCCTCCTGAAGCCATCAATGAAAGGTAATCACCTGCAGGAATGCTGTCGGCAGGACTGTCCACATGCTGAATGGCATTCGATGTGGTGGATTGACCATTCCAACCACGATTGGCCAGTCGGGCACGAAGTGAGTTCAGACCGCTGTAGTCATTTCTCGGATAGCCATCATTCTCTTCATCGTAGGAAGCGCTTTTCAGCTTGTCGCCATAAGCACCAAGCAAGCCTTCAATCTCCAAGATTTTCTTCATTTGCACAATCACGTTCGCATCGAGCGAGTGTTGCTTGCTGAGACTATGATTCTTCTCACGAAGCGCATTAGCGTAGTCAATCAGCCATTGGTTTTGTACTATGTAAGGTTTGGCATCTATCACCCTTTGCCATCCTGCTTTGCCTATGTCGAAAGTTATACCAGCTGTTAAGCCAAGAAGATGGTCACCTAACTCCCGGGAAGCGCCGCGGCCGTCGAAGTCTTTGAATGTAGTGGTGCCACCAAGTTCCATGGTTAGGTGTATCTTTTTAGCCAGCCGGTATTGTCCAATCACACCGTAAGAGAATGCGAAGGGATGATGTCCGTTCGATTCGTTATGAAGAATCCCAAGCCCTACATAGGGTATAAGGTCAAACCTCGGGCGGTCTCTCGCATTATAGATGTGATGCGTAATGTTCCACATTAAATCCCCATGCAAGGATTGATAGTCGCATGTCTGCAACTGGCTATCCTTAAACTGGAATCCTTGGAACGATACACGAGATCCGACCGATGGAGAGAACCATTTACCAGCAGAAATTGCCAGTGTCGGTTTCATTCTACCAAACAGGTCCTCACATCCGAGTGGACTTCCAACGAAAGCGGATGTGCCACCTAATACATTGAAGAACCAGTTGGACTTCCAATTGGAATGTGCCACTTCGTTAGAAAGAAGCATTGGCTCCAACGGTTTCAAAATTTCCTCTTGATGGAAGAGGTGCGTTTGTTTGATGCTGTCGGTAGGCAACACCGCACGCGCATTGATTTGCCCTTGAAAAGAGAAACCAAGTGTCAGTATGAATAATGTCTTTTTTATCATAAATCGAAATTGCTACTAATCCTATTTCAAGCGTACAGAATGGTTCAATCAGCGTTTGCGACTCTTTCCACCAGCCGGACGCATCATTTTGCTTGCCATCCTTAAACAGTGTCGTGCCCACTGGCGAGAATCTTCGTCATCGTCACGTCCCCATTTGAGGTCGCTGCCACCACCGCCGCCACCATGACCTTCAGCGAAGGTGGTTGCTCCATCAAGGTAACCCAAGAAGAGAAGCGTGGCACAATGAAGGATTTCAGAACCATGTTCGGCAAACTCAATTAAGGGTGAACCTGAGAGGAATTTGAGTTCCTCATCTGACAACGATGCTCTGCGAGTATGGAAGTCGTTAATCAGATTCTCCAGCATCGCATCCTTCACGAAACTGCCCACATTCTGACGGATTTCCTCAGAGTACTTGGCAGAATCTTCTTTGAGGTCGTCTGTACGCTGCTGAATGTACGATTGATCCTCATTCAAGTCACGCAACTTCTGGTCAGCCACGGTGAGCTTCTCTTTTTTGTCTGCCAGTTTGAGGTCAAGCTCACTGAGCTCATGCTGCAGGTCTCGAAGTCTGGCGGTAAGTTCAGCGCTATCGCCTTCCTGGTTTCGCAACTGCCGATGAAGTTCTGCCACTGCTTTTTCCTTTTCAGCCTTTTCAGCTTCCAGATTATTGACCATTGAGGTCAAACCTTTCACACGACGTTCTGCCACAGATACCTCACCGCGCAATTCAGCAAGAGCCTTCTGATGTTGGCTTACCTCCTCCTCGATTGAAGCACACCAAGCGTCCAAATGTCGGCGATATTCCTCTGTTGGGCGATGGCGTGCGCCAGTCTCAGAAACAGCCGTACCACGGCCAAGACCATAAAGAGCATTCACCTTTGCCAGTTCATTATGGAGGCGTTTGGTATTCATGGAAAACTCATATTTGTCCTTACCTGCAAAGAGCTCTTTGAATGCAAACTTACCATTCTTGATTGGCATCATCGTACAATGTAAATGAGGGGTCGTTTCATCACAGTGTACATAAAAGCCAATGATGTTTTCCTCACCATATTTGTCACACATGAATGTGTACATGTCTTTCGCCCAGTGCTCAATTTCAGGCATACGTTTCAGCCCATAGTTCTCGGCATTATCTCCTGGTTCAAACACCACGGTTTGATTCCCGAAGGCCAGTTTGCGCATCTGTTCTTTGGAACCACTTAGGATAAAATCCACCACCGTCCGGTACTTAGGGATCTCCAATCCTTGATTCGGATCTTTGATACCTCGTTCCGCCAAACTTGCAGCCATCCGTTTTGGAATAGATACAGAGGTATCAATCGGGCGTATCTTCCCTCCTTTGGTTATTTCAAAATTCAGGCGCTCACGAGAACGGTCATAGTTACCGTGGAGCATGGCGTTCTCCCATGCCCTCTCGGTCCAATTACGCTGATGCTCGTTACTCTGAGCTGTGGTAAACCCCTTCATAACATTGAAGTGGACTACTTGTTTGCTATTCTCACTCATATCTTTGATATGCTTAAAACGTTTCAAAATCACCTGTCCCAGCTTGCTGCTTGTCCGGACACTCTCCCGAAGACTTTTAGTCGGAGGGGTATTAGGTTACCCACTCCCTTATTTCGTGGACAACGGGCAAGCCCGGTGCGCTAAAAATGCCGCGTCACTTGCGAAACTACAATCGTCATGCAACAACTATAGAATGGCTTCAATTCAGCGATATAAGAGACAGATTAGAATTATATATAGAAAGCTACTCCAAAGGAACTTTCATGTGTTTCTGCAAGCCTTGATAGCAATCCATGTCTATCTTATAAAAGGCACGGTAGTTTTCACAAACTTGCTGAAACAATGCGACCTCTTCATCCGATACCAATTTGAAGGATGATGGTTTCCCGCTCAAAACGACTTCAGGCAATTCCTCTATGAAAAGAAGAAGACTATCCCAGTCCTCGCAAAGTGAATCACAGAAGAAAGAACAGATTGCCTGCTCCAATTTGTCCCCTTCTAGGGTTACCAAAGGTGACTTACGGATTCTTTGAAGCAAAGAGGCAATGAACGCATGTAGGATTTCGTTCTTAGCAGCACGTTTCATTTCTAAAGTGCGTTCTGGCACAGAAGTTTCATAGTGATTCATACTACAAGTGGTGATATGTTCACATAATGAAGCGATGACCTTTCGGTCAAATTTGCCAGTCAGCCACATGTCAGTGGTGTAGTCCATCATAAAAATGAAATGCCGAGAGACTTCACTGGTCAGCAAACCTGAATTGTCTATACAGGTCATTTCTATGACGAAGCACTTTATTAGCGAATGTTTCTCCAGATGCCCCAGCTCTTCAAGTTTTTCAAGAAAGCCTCGAACAGTGGCACGATGCCAGTGCCATTCGTCTGCAAGTTCAGATATGGTTGTCACGAACTGGCATTCCTCCAAACGTGGAATAGTGTTCATGGGTACATTGTTCGGGATATAACGAGTAACCGCTTTATCCAGAAGTGAGCATAAAGCTTGTAATTTGCTGTGCCGCTCACTTTGTTTGTCTTTTATAAGATCCAAAACTTCCAAACTCATGATAGCTTTGGTCTTGGGAGTTGGTTTATTCTTCATTGTTCAATCTTAATTTGTTAGGAGCCCAAACATATAGCGCATAAAAGACCTATACAGAATCTGCCACTTCCAAATGGCAGAGACCAGTGTGTGGTCAAAAGTAATGTATGGCTAAAGTTTCTCGTTGTTCGCAAACCTGCTTGACCATTTCTGGATTGTTTGTCCAATTAAGGATTTGTGTAGATGGATAAAATATCGCTGCCATCAATATGCAAGCTATTGGTAATGTGATAGTGTTCAGATAAGGAACGAACATCACTATGATATTCAAGGTCGCTACGATATAGAATATCTTTGGTCTGTCTTTCAAACACCGGAGTAGCTTATCTGACCATTTATAATTGAAAAGCACCAAGCTCAACCCTGATAAGACAAGCACAATCCAATTAGTTGGGGATAGCTGGTACTGGGCGTAGTTGACCAGCAATAATACCAGTAGAAGGGCTAACGTATAGAATTTGCGGAATGATTCGAAAGCAATCATGCGGTCATAGAATCTAAGCATCCTACGTGATTTGTTTTGATAAAGACAACTGGCTAAAACCGCAATTAGTACCGGTATAATAAGGAGGATAATCTGATATATCATAATCGTTATTGTTTACATATAATTTGATTCGTAATCGAACAGCTCTAATTTGATGATTCCAAACGATGCTTTCTCAATAATGCGTTCCACATCCTGATAAGAAATGCGACACTCAGAGAAGCGCTTCCTAAAACTAGGGTCTTGCGCCTTCATTCGAGCAATTGCTTTGTCCATATCATATTCCGTTATAGCCCATGTGTGCCCTTTCTCATATTGCCACTTAGAACGATAGTTACGCAACAAGATTGCAGGACATAAGGATTTACGAAATTGCCCATCTACCAACATAGAAAACTCCACTAAATGGTTTGCATCAGCAACCTCCATCCATGTACCACATTCATTTATAATGGTGACAATGCGTTGATAGAGAACCTTTCTCATAGACGTAGGATTTGCATTAAATGAAGTATTTTAGTATGTCATACTTTGGCCTTCTGTATTTGAAATATCCAGTTTTAGAATGCAACTCCAAATCATTACAGAGATCACCTGCCATAAATTCCATAGACTCATAAACTGTTACTGCAACTTGGTTTATCAATCCATTTCCATCGGTCATAACATTGAACTTATACATGTGGCCAAACGATGGGTTGGAAAAGGCACAATAGCAATGTCCAAAAGTTGTGGCGTTTGAAGGTATCATATGATACAATGGTATGAGCACCATTTGATCTTCTAGCATATCCATCGTATTTTCTAAGGTGTAGGATTTGGATGGATTGAATACCAATAAAGCATAATCTTCGTAATACTTGGGCTCTTCCATCCACTCTGTACTGATGAGCTGAGGAAGTTGCAGAGTTGCAAAATCAAAAAAGTCATCAATAAAATGCTGTATCATTATATTTCAATTTTAGAAGGTGGATAAATGTAGTTTCAAAAGCAATTTTGGGAAGTCTGTATGCATCTTTGCATCCTCGCTTCTCAGCTTGTAAATAGCATTAATCGCTGTGGGCGTATCTGTGGCTATTTGTTCAAAGAGTTTTCGTTGCTTCTGGGATAATACTGCCATTCCAAATTCATCTATGTCAAGATAAGGCTGAATTGTCATAAACAAGTAAGCCGTTAGTTGCTGATCTGACTTTACACGCTGCGCCCGAATGTCTCGAATACATGTTTGAGCATTCAAAAGAAGTCGTCTATTTGTTCGCATGGACATATAAATAATCGCATCTTTAGGTTGCAAACGAGCACTATCTTTGAACATCTTTGCTACAACATCTTCGGTTTTATGTGTAATAGTTGCCATAGAAGTGTGCTCCATCTTGTGAAGATGCTCTAAGAAAGACCTAAAATACACATCTTCCTCTCGGATAAAGTCCTTCAACTGTTCTTTATCATTAATACCAGAGGCAATAGTCTTGGTCAAAAACTTTTCATAGCTGGCGAAAAGTTCTGACTGCTTGACCTTCAATGCAGGTTTATTGTAAAGTGCATCAAAGAATACAGATGCTTCTGCTACTGCATGAATAATGGTTGTATCATTACTATAAGGAGAAGAAGCAGTTTTAAGGCTAACGACATCCTTAAATGATCGTGGCTGAGAAAAGGTCAACCGATACATTTCCTCCTTGATAGAATCGTGTACTTGATGAAAGTGTGATTCTGGATAGTAATGCACTCTTTGGGTTGTGTCTCTTCTGATAGAAGACCATACAGAGTCACCCAATGCCTTCCAGTCCAAAACAGACTTAGTCAGGCTTTCTATTGTAGCTGTCTTCTCTTGCTTAAGATTAGCTAGAAAGCAGCGGTACTCTTCAATTGCCTCCTTTGGAGATTGAAAAGTATGATTTCTGTTTTCAGAAGAGCAAGAGAAGAAAGTACAAATGGCAGTTATAGTGGCAAAGATTGTGTATACCACTTCTTTAAGTCCGAAACCATTAAAGTATGATTTTGGAATCTGCCAATTAGTTTCATTGCTGATATTTACCTTCAAAAGGCTAATGCCTCTTTGAATATACTCATTTATATGCTTCATAACATTATTTACTTGATTATTCAGGTGCAAAACTACTTATAAAAATCAGTAAATCACAAACTTTTAGCTAATGTTTAATCATTCTTTGAAATCATACTTTGAAGTATTATAATTCCAGCAATCATCTGCAAACAAGAGAAAATATCACCCATAAAAATGTATAATAAAGTATCAGAGTATGATTTGTTTTTAGAAATATGAAGTAACTTTGCAGGCAGTGAACAACAACATGTATAATGACTATGGCAAAAGTAGGGTACATCTTTAAGGCAGATCACTATGATGGCCTTGAACAAGACAAAGCTTGGATGAACGATTTTGGTTGTGTACGGATAGTAGAAGAACTGTCTGCACATGAAAAATTGCGTCCTGCATGGAAGCAGCTAATCAATTGCTTGGAAAGAGGAGATGAATTGGTTGTTTCCAAGTTCAGTAATGCGGTTCGCGGTTCGCGCGAATTGGCTGTTTTGCTGGAAATGTGCCGAGTGAAAGTCATACGACTTATCTCTATTCATGACAAGATTGATTCTAAGTGCGAACTGTTTCCAGAAACAAGCATTGCTGATGTACTCGTGATGTTCGGCTCCCTACCAGAAGAAGCTGCTGCTTTACGTCGAGCCAATGCACATGTGGAGCGTCTCAAAGCAAATGTTATCATCAACAAGAAAGTTGCTATTGAACGCATCGAACGTGAAAAGAACATCGTGAACATGTATAATAGCGGCCATTCCATTGATGATATATGGAAAGTTAGTGGATTCAATAGTCGTAGCTCGGTGTTCCGTATCTTAAATAAATATGGCGTGGATTTAAACCGTGGCAAGTTCAAAGGGCCGCTTGGAAAAAGGAAAAACAAGGAGGATGAGTAACATGGATGTATTTGATATAAAACACCAGTACAAAAAGATTCTCTTCCTGCATGGCTTTACATCGGGAGGAGATTGTGAAATAGCCCTTGCTCTTATTGATGCATTGCAGGGTGAGGTAGATGTGGTATCTCCAGACCTCCCACTTCACCCTACCGATGCTTTAGAATTGGTTCGCCATCTTTGCGCGACCGAACATCCAGACTTGATTGTGGGTAGCAGTTGCGGTGCGTTTTATGCCCAACAGGTGGTGCGTACTGAAGGTATTCCAGCCTTGCTGATCAATCCATTCTTCATGATGAGTGAGTTCATGGAACCTCGCATCGGCACTCATGCCTATAAATGTAAGCGTGAGGATGGGAATCAGACTTTGGAGATAACGCCTGAGCTTATCGATGAGTTTAAGCAGATGGAACAGCAACAGTTCGACCTCTATGACGATTTCAACAAAGACCGTGTATGGGGATTGTTTGGCACACAAGACCACTTAGCGCACTTCAAGACTAAGTTTAGTGAATACTATTCCACTACACGAACCTTTGATGGCGGCCACACCATCGAGTCGCAAAATGTACGCTCCGTATTGGTGCCAATGATTCAAGAAATGTTGGCGACAGTTCATCCTCTACACGAGCGCTACTTCCGCCACTTCAAGGGCAACCTCTACCGAATGTGGCACATCGCCCTTGATAGCGAAACTATGGAGCGCAAAGTAGTATATCAAGCACTCTATGGCGAGCACGGCTATTGGTGCCGCCCGGAGCAGATGTTCTTTGAGGTAATCGAACGCGATGGCAAGCGAATGCCGAGATTTAAGGAAGTAGATATAATTGACAGATAGCAATGACAGATATTCAAAAATATGAAGGTCGCCCAACCACATCAGATGGCAGAAGTTCGACCGAAATCAAAACCTATGACTTCCTCGATAGTCAAGGCGTTTCATACACAACTCTAACCCATCAGGCGGCCTACACCATGGAAGAGTGTGAAGCTGTAGAAAAAGAGTTGGGTGTGAAGATTCCAAAGAATCTTTTTCTTTGCAATCGGCAGCAAACTCAATTCTACCTCTTGATAATGCCTGGGGATAAAGTGTTCAAAACGAAATATCTTTCCTCACAGTTAGGTTGTGCACGACTTTCGTTTGCCAACGAGCAGCAGATGGTATCTTTGCTCGGCATACATCCGGGAGCTGTTTCTCCGATGGGGCTCATTAATGACACCGAGAAGCAGGTACTGTTGGTTATCGACAAGGATTTGCTTACGGCTGAAGCCTTAGGGTTTCATCCATGCGTCAATACGGCAACCGTACGACTCAAAATGTACGATGTGATTGAAAAGGTAGCTTTAGCCACTGGGCACGACTATCAGGTTGTAGAATTGGCTAATGAATCAAATGCCGTTACACTTTGAAATAGTAATACTGATATAATGATCAAACGGATGAAGAAGACATTATTTTCTATATGCGTATCTTTGTCGCTCACCTACGGCATGGCAATGCTCGCTTCTTGCAAGATGCAAGCACAACAAACGACTACTGAGAAGGAGAACCAATCATCTATGAATCTCACTTGGATTGAAGATAAACCAGGTCCTTCTCTGAACGATTGTGCTCTTTTCCCCGAAGTGAGCGATTCTCTTTGGCGTGAACTTGGTTTGAAGGATGGTGTTCCCGCTTCAATGAGTTGCTTCTTGCTCCAAACGGAAGGGAAAAACATCCTCTTCGATGCAGGATTGGGCGCACCATTCAGTAAGCTGCAAGCGAAATTGAAGGAGAATGGGCTGAATGCTGACAGCATAGATGCTATATTCATCACCCACCATCACCCCGACCATATCGGAGGGTTGACCAAAGATGGAAAAGCTGTGTTTGCTCATGCCACCATCTATCTAAACAAACTGGAGGCTGATGCTTGGAGCCAGATGCCTAACGAGCAAAATGGAGGAGCCAAGGCGATGATGGACATTTACAAAGACCAGCTGCAGCTGTTCAATGCTGGCGATACGCTTATGTGTGGCATTCTACCGATAGCGGCATATGGTCATACCCCAGGACATACGGTCTTCCAAAAAGATAGTATGCTGATTGTGGGCGACTTGATGCATGGAGTTGCCCTGCAAAGCGTTCATCCTGAATATTATGCCCGCTACGACATGGACAAAGAGAAATCGGTTGCAGCGCGTAAGCACATCATGCAATACGCCAAAGAGAAAGGTTTAACTATGTACGGAATGCATTTCCCAAAGCCATGAAAAAAGTAAAGATAACGGTTATCCGAAAGGTTCACTATGCTGACCTTTCGGCACAATACGAAAACCCCATTGAGCATGCCTGCGACATGCAGGAGGGGCAGACATTCATATCTGTGGATGCGCAGAAGCCTGAAGGAATGTGCGAAAGCGCTTGGGGCTCGATACAAGCCTTTGTAATGACACTGGCCCATGGCGGCGAGAACTTCTACGACGGCTGGATGAAGAATCCAAAGTCGGCCATGATCTCGTGCAACGATGGCTTTCGGCCAGTAAGTTTTTATATTGAAACAATTGAAGAGTAAGAAAAATGAAGAATGAAGTTTTATAAATATTGCTCGATGACTATGCCGACCACGAATCTGTGTTCTTGACCGGAGCCATCAGCAACGATGCTGTAGCCAAACGTCAGCATCCCAAATATATCAACAAAGTTGTAGCACCTACGTTGGAGTCATTAACGTCATGCAGTGGTTTTCGCATACAGCCCGACTATTCATTCGACACGATGCCCGATGATTATGCTGCTCTAGTGTTGATTGGTGGTTATGGTTGGATGAATGAGGAAGTGGCTTCCAAAGTTTCCCCCATTATAAAGAATGCCATCGATAAAGACATCATCGTAGGAGCCATCTGCAATGCAGCTTCTTTCATGGCCAAATCTGGTTTCTTGAATCAAGTGCGGCATACAGGTAATGGGCTCGACCAGCTCAAACTTTGGGGTGGAGAGCATTATACCAACGAGCAGGGCTATGTCAATGCACAGGCCGTGAGTGATGGTCGCATCGTTACGGCCAATGGTAGCGCTTCATTAGAGTTTGCCAAGGAGATGCTATTGCTATTGGAAAATGAACCTGCCGAAGCCATCGAGATGTGGTACCAATTTTTCAAGCAAGGTTATGTGCAGATGATGAGCCAAATGAGAGGATAGCAAGCCTATGTTTACGCCATTATTATTCATGCTCCTACCTATTGTTTTCCTCATTCATGATGCGGAAGAGATTGTCGTGCGCAGAAATTGGATGGATAAAAATACAGATATAGTGATGCTCCGTTTTCCATGGGCTAAACCTATGCTCACACACCTGAAAGCACAATCTACACGAGGCTTTTGCTCAGTTGTGGCAGAAGAATTCCTTTTGATTGCACTTGGCGTGTTGTGTATGATTTATGTTAGTTCGCTCCCTATTGCAGCTTTAATGTGGGGCTTTATATTGCATTTATTCGTGCATATTGGCCAAGCCACACTGCTTCGGAGCTACGTGCCTGGACTCACCACCTCCATCATTTTGTTGCCATACACCGTATTGGCCGTTCGTGTGCTTACTTTAGAGTTCTCGGCTTTTACCGATCTGATGTTAGCTTTGGCAGGCATTCTTATTGTGGCGTTCAATTTAGTGGTTATGCATAAGATTTTCAAATAAGAAGACACTGCTGTCCCGTTAAAGGCAGACTGATATCTCTGTATCCTTTTATTAATCGTA